>Ga0268360_1001133_pt1 | contig 31078 bp, 26 predicted proteins | sample BioMet11_FD_192465 | JGI IMG/M metagenome (GOLD analysis project Ga0268360, IMG submission 192465) | Sewage microbial communities from Oakland, California, United States - Biofuel 11 (Illumina Assembly) | ecosystem: Engineered > Wastewater > Sewage > Unclassified | place: USA: California... | reverse complement strand
TTCAGCCCTCCGGGCTGAGGACAACAATCCTTCCGGCTCAAATATCACTCGTGAATTAACAACTCAAAAAATGAAAAAAAGTAAGTGAAAACGGTCAACGCTATTCAGGCATTAACAACTACCTACTACCTACTACTTACTACTTACTGCCTACTGCTTTCTGTTTACTGCTTACTGCTTACTGTTTTTTCTAAACCACAATAGGCACATTAGGGCACATAGAATTTATTCTCCTACTACCTACTCCTTACTGCCTACTGCCTTCTGCTTACTGCTTACTGCTTACTGCCTACTGCTTTCTTCCTTTCGGCTTTAGTCCCGTTGTCCCTCTCCAGGCCGCAGTAAGTTCTGCTTTTTTAGTGTTGAAAACATTGCAGACGGATTTTAAATCGGACAGTTTAGATGTTGTGTACGGAAAATATACGGCAATGTAACCCAGCGTATCGTCGTAGGTTAGGCAAACATAAATAATATTATTAGTATAACAAAGTATCCCCTCCGATTCACCCACATAAGTGTATCTTTCTGCTAAAAATGTTGATGCTTCCGTATACGTTGGAACTGAGTTCTCGAGAAACAAATACCCGTAAGTCATTTTTCCTGCTTCGATAATGTAACCGCAATATCTCAGTTTTTCATTTTCGCCGTAGTATAGAAGCGTTTCATCAGTCTCATCACAAAGTATTCTTGTTTCTTTGTTTTTTATATTTGACCGGCTTGTTCCAAATTCAGTAATTGGTTCCTTGCAAAGATTGCTGTAAGGAATCACCGAAACCTCGCATTCTGAAGTTAAGCGGTTATCCTTCGTTTTAACGGTAATTATTGTTTCTCCAATGCTGACAGCACTCACATTACCGGCATTATCCACTGTTGCCACGTTTTCATTGCTTGATGTCCATTTATATTCGGGCGTCTTTAAATCTGCCGGAAAATAGGATACCGTAAAGGAGTAGTCTTCATCATAATAAAGCGACAGGGTCGTTTTGTCGAGGCTGATTGATTTTAAATCCGGCGAGTCCTTTTTACAACCATAGGCAAACGCTAAGGCAAGAACCATTACCATTAGCAATTGATTTTTGATTCTGTTTTTGTTGATCATCATTCATTGATTTTAAAGTAAATATTCATTTTATTGTTCTCATTCATTTTTTCTACTTACTATTTTTTCTGAACCACAATAGGCACATTAGGGCACATAGAAATTAATTTAAATCTTCGTTTCGCTTACTACCTATCCCGATGAAGATTCGCTAAGTCGTTCCTCCTAAGCGACTCTATATCGGGATTTCGCTTCGCTCAACTGCTTTCTGCTTTCTGCCTACTGCTTTCTGCTTTTTCTGAACCACAATAGGCACATTAGGGCACATAGATTTATTGCTTTCTCCTTACGCCTTACTATCTACTGCATTATATTATCTACCATCTGCATCATGTTATCTGCCTTCCGTATTGTATTATCTGCCATCTGCTTTCTGCTTACTGCCTCCTGCATTATATTATCTAATACCTGCATCGCATTATCTGCCTCCTGCATCGTGTTATCTGTCTTCTGCATCGTATTATCTAACACCTGCATCGTGTTATCTGTCTTCCGTATCGCATTATCTGCCTCCTGCATTGTATTATCTAACACCTGCATCGTACTTTCTGCCTTCTGCATCATGTTACCTAACACCTGCTCACTGTCTACTCCCTACTACTTCCTCCTTACTTCCTACTTTCTCCTGCTTTCTGATTCCTGCACCGGATATTCCGTAATCGGTTATCCGGGGCAGGACTTCAGTCGGCAATTTTTAAATAAGGCGTCTAAAAGCAATACCATTAATCCTTTTATATTCGGGACTGGTAGCGCCCAAAGCGCCCTTTACATAGTTTTTTACCTTTTTTACTATATTGGCCAGATTCTCCGGGCCGGTGTACAACAATTCGTCGCGTTTGTTACGGGTAATTTCATAGGCTGTTTCCGTTTCGTCGCAACTTTTGTTATAGGTTTCTAAGCTTGCATCATAAGCTTCAAGCGCCGGTATCTTTAAATCCTCTTCAAAGGGTGCATATGCCGGCAGGTTTTTCAACAGGGCGATCAGGCGTTCGAAATTGCTCTTACGCATATCGTAGCTCTGTTGTGAAGTAGAAATAGATTTCGGTGGTTCTTCCCCGCCGGTGGTACCGCCAGGTGCTTCGGGTTGTTCAGGGTTTTTCTTTTTACCCTGGTTACCGGTGATTTTCTTAATAATGCTGCGCGCTTCGGCTATCTGACCGGGATCAACATCCGATGCTACCAGCATTCCAATAATACGAGCGGCTAAAGGCGACATTTTGTCGTAGGCTCCCTGCCGTTGGGTTACCGCAATGCGGTATGGAGGTTCAGCCGTTTGTACAGTATTCATTACCGATTTAGCCGATGTATGCTTGGCCTGTAATGAGGAAATTTCCAATAAAGGAATCGTAGGATGGTACTTGTCGCCCATGCTTTGCACACCTGTAATTAGGTCGCCAAATAGAGCAACATTCTTCGCGTGTCCGCTTTCATTGGTAGGCATAACATTAAAATTTTAAATTAATACTTATTTTTATATAGAGAAGTTCTATGAAGTACCTTTTGCCGGCTCGCCTTTCGGTGTGGAGGTTATTGGGTTATCAATTTTTGCTGTATATCTTGCTTAAAAAGGCAACCTGATAAAACGACTTTTTTCTTTGTATAAAATGTAAAAGAACCAATTTATGTATGCGCAACTATTTTTTTTTCTTCCGGTCTTAAATCCACCTAATTTCGGGATACTTCATCAATAGGATGCCCCGTATTTGGTTCCATCCTTTGAATATCAGCCCCTGTACTGTCAATTTAAAAAAACCGCAACAAATATAATACTTTTCGTAATTACATTTGCAAATTGACCAAAAAAAATTAAATTAGTAATATGCTCGATATAAAAACTCTTTTTTTATACAAAAGCGCCAGCCCTCCCCGGAATACAAACGATTATAATCAGCAACTTAAACAAAGCAATTCTGCGATCAGTCATCAACAAACAACCGTCAACTATTCTTAAGTGTTTTGTATTTGTACAATATAAAAAATAACCGTAGGTTTGCCAGTAATTTTCGACGATTATGCAGGCAGATGCGGTTAAGGTGATAGAGATTCGTCAGCTTCGGAAGAAATATAAAAAATCGGATGAAGAAGCCCTGAATGGAATTGATTTAACAGTATACAAGGGAGAATTTTTTGGTTTGCTTGGGCCCAACGGCGCAGGCAAAACTACCACCATTTCCATCATTTGCGGTTTGCTTACCATTACTTCGGGAAGTGTTGTTGTCGGCAAAGTGGATGTAAACCATTTTCCGCGACAAATACGCCGGTTCATCGGGTTGGTTCCCCAGGATATTGCACTTTATCCAACGCTCACCATTAGGGAAAATCTTTATTATTTTGGCAAGTTGCATGGTTTTTTTGGCCAACAATTGCACGACAGAGTCGAGGATTTATTGTCGGTGGTCATGCTCCAAAACCATGCGCATAAATTGGTTTCCCGCTGTTCGGGAGGAATAAAACGCCGTACCAACCTTGTGGCAGGATTAATCCATCGCCCCGAAATTTTGTTTCTCGACGAACCGACACTTGGCGTGGATGCCCAGTCGCGTAACCTCATCTTCGAATACCTCCGGAAATTGAACAACGAAGGAACCACCATCATTTACACTACCCATTACATGAAGGAAGCCGAAGACCTTTGCAACAGGGTTACCATTATCGACAACGGACTTATCATCAAAAATGGCTCTCCCGCCGCCTTGATTGAAGAAACTCCCGGTTGCAGCGATCTGGGACAGGTATTTCTTAAACTTACCGGTAAAGATTTGAGGGATTGATATGAGAAAATTTTTGGCAAGCATCCATAAAGAAACGCTTTCGCTTATCCGTGATATCCCTGGCCTGACCCTGCTTTTTATCATGCCGCTGTTTTTGGTCATCGTTGTTACGCTTACGCAGATGACGGCCATGCGGAAGATAAACCAGGCAAAAGTTACCCTGCTCCTGGTCGATAACGACCATTCGCCTTTGAGTAAAGCGATAAAGACTGGACTGGAAGATACCGGTATTTTTGAAATTGTCAACGAAACTTTATCCGGCAATAGTAATCAGGGAAAAGCGTATGAAAACATAGCCAACGGCAAATATCAAATCGGGATTATCATTCCTGCCGGTTCATGGCAGGCTTCCGAAAAAAAGGCGAAAAGCATCATCAGTCAAAGCTTCCGGCAGGGAAAAGCTTCTGCCGTTTCGTTAAATGCAGACGGTGGCACTACAGATATTGTCGTTGTTTTAGACCCGGCCATCAACTTTTCCTATAAAAATTCCATCATCAGTTCGCTCCATATGCTTATTCAGGGCGCTGAAATGAAGATACTGACCGATAATTTCTCGGCTATGCTTCCTGCCCATATCAATGCCCAAATTCAAAAACCCATAGAGCTGGAGCTGAAAAAACAGCTCGGGAAAATGGAAAATGAGTTTAAACGGCAGATAAAACTGAAGATGGGTGCGTATGCTCCTCAAAACATCGATTTCAGTAATGTAAAACAGCCCCCGGCCGAAATGGCTAAAAACATTGCCCTCGATTCCCAATCGGTGAATCTACCCTGGAAATCCGGAAATATTGTAAAGGTAAAGGAAGTTTATGCATTCAACAAGCAAGCCCATGTAGAGCCAACGGTGGTTCAGAACAATGTCCCCGGCTTTGCCTTGTTTGCCATGTTTTTCATCGTCATTCCCCTAGCCGGAAGCCTGATCAACGAACGCAACGAAGGAGCCTACAACCGGCTTCGCACCATGCCTGTATCCTATTATACCATCCTGGCGGCAAAAACCATCGTTTTTCTTATCGTATGTTTATTACAGATTACCCTGATGTTTATCGTAGGAATCTGGGTGTTTCCTGCCTTTTTCAACATTCCCGCCCTGGAAATAGGAGCTAACTATGGCGCCATTTTGCTCGTGGCTACGGCTTCGGCGCTGGCGGCTATCGGTTTTGGACTATTGGTCGGAACCCTTGCCAACACCATTGCACAGGCGGCTATGTTCGGCTCGGTGATGGTGGTCATTCTCGGAATATTCGGAGGAATCTTTATTCCCGTTTATTTGATGCCTTTATCCATCAAGGCGATCAGTATTTTTTCACCCATACGCTGGGGAATAGATGGTTTTTTAAATATTTTTGTGCGTGGAGGTAATGCCTTATCTGTGCTGCCAAATGTTCTGTTTTTGGTTTCATTTTTTGCCGTTGCACAGTTTATCTCCTTGTTCAGTTTTGTTAAACGCAATTAAACAAGCACACCATGAAGGAAAAAGATGTTAAGATAGATTTCAAGCCACATCAGCTTATCGTCTATGCCGAAAAGGATGATAATTCGTTTGGACCCGTGCAGACAGGTTCCTATATTTCCAAAAATTATCTGGACGACTTCCGTCAGAAACATACCCATTTGGATGAAGCGCTCATCGAAAAACTGAAAGCCGATGAAATCAGCCCGGTATATTATTACATGATGATGGAAGACCTTTCGGTTTCTGAACTCGCTGCACGGGCAGGCATACGTGCGGGCAAAGTGAAAAAACATTTGCAACCGAACCATTTCGGTGAAATTACCACCGCTCAACTCAAACGCTATTCCGAAGTCTTCAATATCCCGGTAGCTAATCTTTTTCAGTTGATCGAAACCCGTGGCGATCAGAAATGGAAAGTCAATTTTGAAGAAGAAACAGCCAAGGATAAATTACTTATCGAACAGAAAAAAACCAACAACCCATTTATAGTAGAAACCAAAATTGAGGAGAAAAAATAAGTGAGTCAGATAGAATTTAAGCATCACATGGCAGCTCACTGCGAGTCGGGAACTGTTGCCGCTCTTTTAAATCATGCCGGGCTTGAGATTACCGAGCCTATGGTTTTCGGCATTTCGAGCGGCATCTTTTTCGGTTATTTCAGCAAGATGCCAAGTCTTACCTTTCCTACGTTTATTGTTCGTAACAAACCCGGGCAGATGCGCAAAAACATTGCCCGCCGCCTGGGAGTAAAATTTGCAACACAGCATTTTTCATCGCCCGAAGAGGGGAAAAAGGAACTCGACCGCCTGCTGGATCAGAATATTCCGGTAGGTATTCAGGTGGATTTCTTTTACATGAATTACCTGCCTTCGTGGTACCGCGTGCATATCAACATGCACTATATTACCGTGGTGGGGAAAAATGAAAACAAATATATTGTCAGCGACTGCTATTTTCCCCAGCTTGCCGAACTCGACACAGACGCCATGCAACAAGGACGCTTTGCCCGTGGCAACATGGCTCCCAAAGGATTTCTATTTTATCCGCTTTCTGTTCCCAGGGAAATAGATTATCCGAAAGTCATCCGTAAAGGCATTAAAAATGCCGTCTTTTTTATGCTGAAAACTCCCGTTCCGTTTATCGGAATCAAAGGCATCCAACGGTTTTCGAAAAAGGTAGTCGACTGGCCCAACTTAGCCCGCGACGAAGAACATCTTTCGCACGAAATAATGAAAATTAATGTCCTGCTGGAAGACCAGGGGACGGGTGGAGCCGGTTTTCGCTACATGTACGCTACGTTTTTGCGCCAGTCGTCCGAAATACTGAATAACCCCGAATTGCTTGCCATGGCTCAAAAAATGATGGGAATTGGCGATGGCTGGCGGGAGATTTCCCTCTTTGCCGCACGCATCGGAAAGAACCGCGATATGGGTCCCGGACGGATGAAAGAACTCAGCGATATGATTTATGAACGTTCCATTGTGGAAAAAGAATTTTTCACACAGTTAAACAAAATAAAAATTTAGTATTTTTACCACAAAATTGAATAAAATGCCCGAAAATTCTACTCAGCTTAAAGTTGAAATAAAACAACTGATTATTGATACGCTTAAAATTCAGGATATAAAACCTGAGGATGTGCCTGATGATGCCCCTTTGTTTGGAACCGACAATGTGTTGGGTCTCGATTCGATAGATGCCCTCGAAATAATAATGGCGCTCCAGCGTAAGTATAATGTTCGTATGGACGACCAGAATCTCGCCCGTTTTATTTTAACTTCTATCAATACCATTGCCGAATTTATCGAAAAGGAATCGGCACGATAAGCTTGTGATGAATAGATTTTTTGAACCTTCTTCGGGTGAATCCTCCGGCAGGATCATTCCTGATATTGAAATCCAGTCGCCAGCCGATATCAAACGCTTCGAGGAAGTGCGGTTGCAACAACAATTAGCTTATCTCGACCAAAACTCACCATTTTATTCCCGGCTGTTTCGCGAAAACCATATTGACGTTTCCAAAATAAAAACGCTCGGCGACCTTACGCATATTCCCGTATCGTCCAAGGACGACCTTCAGGCACACAATTCCGATTTTATATGCGTGGACAAAAGCAAAGTCATCGATTACTGCACCACATCGGGAACCCTCGGCGATCCGGTAACCTTTGCTTTGACCGACAGCGACCTGAACCGTCTGGCGTATAACGAACACATCTCTTTTGTATGCGCCAACGGCTCCGAACACGACATTTACCAGCTTATCACCACCATCGACCGCCGGTTTATGGCCAGACTGGCTTATTTTATGGGTATACGACGCATGGGTGCAGGCATCATCAGGGTGGGTTCGGGTATACCCGAACTGCAATGGGACACCATAAACCGTATTTCGCCCAATGCTTTTATTACCGTCCCCTCCTTTATCCTCCGGATTATCGAATATGCCGAAGCCCATGGAATTGATTACCGCAACAGCAGCATCCGTAAAGCGGTGTGCATAGGCGAACCCTTGCAGAACCCCGATTTTTCCCTTACCACCCTCGGTAAACGGATCAAAGATAAATGGGATATTGACCTCTTTACCACCTATGCCTCTACCGAGATGAGCGGGTGCTTTACCGACTGTGGCCAACATCACGGGGGACATCATCATCCCGAACTGATCATCCCCGAATTCCTGGACGAAAACAATAACCCGGTGGCCGAAGGCGAAGCCGGTGAAGTTACTTTTACTACCCTTGGCGTGGAAGGTATGCCTCTGCTGCGTTTCAAAACCGGCGACATCTGCTACCATTATACCGAGCCCTGTGCCTGCGGACGCAATACCCTGCGGGTGGGCCCCATCATCGGACGCAAAAAACAAATGATTAAATACAAGGGTACTTCACTTTATCCTCCCGCTCTTTACGATATTCTCGACAATATCCCTAACGTTGCCAATTACGTGGTGGAAGTCTCGACCAACAACATCGGTACCGACGACATTCTTATCCGTATCGGTTGCAATAAGCCTATATCCGATTTCGATAAAACCATCAAGGACCACTTCAGGGCAAAGCTTAGGGTTGCACCCACTGTTAAGATAGAGACGGTGGATTCGGTCAACAAAACCCTTTTCCCCGAAATGAGCCGGAAGCCGGTGAAGTTTATTGATAAAAGGTAATATCACCCCTCCCATCCTCCCCAAAGGGGAGGCGCTGTTAGGTGGAAACCCCTCCCATCCTCCCCAAAGGGGAGGCGCTGTTATGCGGAAGAGGTGATGCTGTTGGCTTTTATCCGAATCCGGGATAACAATCAGCATTTAATAAACAATGATTGTTCGAACCAAACCATTTATTGCCGTCCTGTTTATAGGGCGGGCAGTAGGAATCTGTCATTTGGACTTTAACCACATTTGCTTCCCTTTTTGTTGGGCTAAAGCCGGAATCTGTTTGCTTTTCTAATTCCGTTGACTAAAGTCAACGGCAATAAATTTTGTTATTTTATTATTTGCACCAATTTTTATTCCGGTCAAGGTTATTTCGATGATGGAGTTCCGGCTCTCGGCAAAGTAATACGGTCTCTCGAAGAAGTGATACGGTCTTTCGACAATGTGGTATGGTCTCTCGAAGAAGTGGTACGGTCTTTCGACAATGTGGTACAGTCTCTCGAAGAAGCAGTACGGTCTTTCGAAGATATGGTACGGTCTCTCGAAGAAGTAATACGGTGTTTCGACGATGCGGTACGGTGTTTCGACGATGTAGTACGGTGTTTCGATGAAGATTTCCCGGCTGGAAACCATCGTCGAGAAAAAGAAGTTATTCATCGAAATAAAGGACTTATTCGTTTAAATAAAGAAGTTATTCGTCGAAATAAATGATTTATTCTTTTTATAATAAAAATTATTTGCCTGTACCGGAATATTCCGTAGCCAACTAAGGAATTATGGGTTCGGAAACAAAAATCTGTTTATCGAAAGAAATAATTTTTAGAAAAAATTTGATTTTTTTTTGATAATTAAAATTTTTGTATTTTTGAAGGGTAATCCATTTATGTTGAACAAAAACCAGCCATTATGGAAAAACCAAACGAAGTCGTAAGGGACTATACAAAGCCCGACGATGAAATGCTTGAACAGAGCCAGGGAATGCACGATGCTTTTGCAGAACGAAAGACGGTATTTGTTGCAAAGTTCCCCAGCCTTGATGATCCCTTTGCTACGGACTGGCAGGACGAAATAGATGTCTGCCATTCCTTTTCCTCCGACGCTGCCAACCGCAACGCCATTGCCCTGCAAACTCAAAAGCTTGATGATGAAATGAAAGCCGGCAGGGATGTGTACCAAACCCTTCTTCTTTACGTAAAGCTCGCCTGGCCGGGCGATGCCGCCATGTTAAACGTATTCGGCCAAAATTTGTATAAAGATGCCAGTAAATCGCAAACGCGTTTCCCCGATTTGCTGGGAATAGCTTACACCCAGGCAACCAACACTGGCTACAAGCCGTTGCTAATTGCCAAAGGCTTGACCGAAACCAGTATCGAACGTCTGAAAACGATTAAAGAAACCATCGAAAGCGATAACCGTCAGCAGCAAAACCTGAAATCGGCACGCGGATTATCCACCCAGGAAAGAATAAAAAGGCTTAATAAAGTATGGGGCAGGATGTCGCTGGTGAGCGAATGTGCCAAAGAAGCATTCAAGGACGACTATGCACAGTACCGTTTATTTTTACTCTATCCCGAAGGCGGCCCTACTCCGCCCGTACCTCCAAAGACGCAGTAAGCGTTAAAAAAATTAATCCGGATAGGTTTTTAAAACCTGTCCGGATTGGTTTTAAATCTATTTCCGGCTAAGCGGCAAATGTTTTGCCACACGGAATAAGCGGTTCCGGGTACTTGGTACCGCTCATCGGGGATGAAATAACAACGTCATCCTTTCGGGATTTACCTGTTTTGTCATTTCTTAATTTCTGATATTACGCTAAACCTTATTTTCTTTATCTTTTTTTAACCTTAGTAGAAAAAATTACACAAGCGGAAAACAACCTTATTCCCTTATAACCGCCATAATAAGGTAATAAGGTCGGGGGGTGTGGTGGTTATTATTTCTACGAAGGTTCAAGGATAAGAAATAAGGTTTTCCTTTTTTGTTTACCCGGATGAGTGGAAAATATTTTGTCGCCCGGAATAAAGTGATTCCGGGTACTTGGCACCGCTCAGCGGGAATAAAATAACAACGACATCCTTTCGGGATTTGCCTGTTTTGTCATTTCTTAATTTCTGATATTACGCTAAACCTTATTTTCTTTATCTTTTTTTAACCTTAGTAGAAAAATTACACAAGCGGAAAACAACCTTATTCCCTTATAACCGTTAAAATAAGGTAATAAGGTTGTGAATTGTGGCGGTTATTATTTCTACGAAGGTTCAAGGTTAAAAAATAAGGTTTTCCTTTTTTATTTACCCGGATGAGTGGAAAATATTTTGTCGCCCGGAATAAATTGGCTCCGGGTACTTGGCACCGCTCATCGGGGATGAAATAACAACTTCATCCTTTCGGGATTTGCCTGTTTTGTCGTTTCTTCATTTCTGATATTACGCTAAACCTTATTTTTCTTATCTTTTTTTAACCTTAGTAGAAAAAATTACACAAGCGAAAAACAACCTTATTCCCTTATAACCGTTAAAATAAGATAATAAGGTCGTGGATTGTGGTGGTTATTATTTCTACGAAGGTTCAAGGATAAAAAATAAGGTTTTCCTTTTTTTGTTTACCCGGATGAGTGGAAAATATTTTGTCGCCCGGAATAAAGTGGATTTTAGTAATTCCGCAAATGGGAAGTCGTCGAAAAAATCTAATAAATATTACCGTATAGCCAATGCTTCCTATCAACTCGGTATGTGCAGGGACTTGCACCCTGCCAGTCCCCGACATACTAAAAAAAACAGGCTGCCCTTTGGGGACAGCCTGTTTTTAAACAGAATGTTATTAATTACTGTATTATTGAATAATAAACATTTTAGTAGTCGTAGCTTTTTCGGATGAAACTTTAAGGAGATAGAAACCTTTGGGTTGTTCACCGAGCTTAATCATATAATTACCATCAGTTATAACGTTATTGGCTTCAAATACCACTTTGCCCATAGCATTAAGCACTTTAATGTTCGATAATTCAGTGGCAGCGTTAAACTTCATGGCAAATTCACCGTTGTTCGGATTAGGATAAACGTTAAATTCAGCCTTGTTTATTTCGCTGATACCGGTTACAGAACCTACCATACCATTTACAAAATCAGGTTGGAAGATGTTACCTTCAAAATCGCTGAATTCCATAGGTGTTGGCACATTAGCAAGTGTTATTGATGAAGCCTCTGTTGAATTAGCAATAAAGTGAAGCGTACATAAAGAAGCATCAGCTATATCAATTCCATTAATATCGGCAGCCCAAACAAACGTAATGAGTCCGGGAGCAGGTGTACCTACGGTTACCTGATCAATTCCGGGATACCAGTCGGTAATGTCCGATAATTGTAGCTTGCTGGCATCATATTGAATAGTGAACTGGAATGAACCTAAGTTCTGCATGTCGGCCAGATGAACAGGAACGGTAACTTCACCCTTGGCAGTAGCAACAGATTCTATATGCAAAACACCCTGTTGAGCAACTTCACGTGATTTTGCTGCGGGGACATAGGAACCATTGGCGTCGCCATAAACAATACCGTTGATGTTTTGAGTTACGTTGGCACTTCCTACGGTAAACGGAACATTGTTAAACAGCCAATCACCGGTCGGGAACGAAGTAATTATCGATGCAATACGTTTTTTGATCAAAAGTACATCGGAAGCGGTTAAACTTCCGGAAGCATTCACATCACCGGATAGCAAATAAATTCCGGTTAAGAAAGTTACATTTGCGATGTGCTTGCGATAAAGCAGAATATCAGAGGCTGAAACGCCGCCCCAGGCTTTGGTTGTGGTAACCTCAAAAGTATAATTGCCGGCAGGAACAGCCGTAAATGAATAGGCACCAGTAGCATTGGTCGTAGTAGTACCTATCGTAGCTCCCGAAGCATTTTTCAGGTTAATGGTTACATTGCTCATGGCAGTGTTAGCAGTGTTAGCATACGAAAGGTTGCCGCTTACCGTCATTCCGATAGGCATAGTAGCCGGGAAAACGATATAGTCAACCCATGCGCAATCGCTTCCGCTCGTCTGGCTACCGTCTTTCATATACTCCCATTTGAAGGTATGGTTACCGGCAGTAACCGGGAACGAAGCTTTAGTCCAGGCCGTTTCGCCAGAGTATTGTCCAACGCTTGTAGCATCAATAAAAAATTTCAAATAGTCGTAACCACTTTCAGATGATGTTTTATAATAGAATGAAATGCTGTCGGCATTGGTAACATTCATTTGTAACGAAAGGTCAGATTTCTGACTGTTGGCGATGGTACCTGATTTAGCGCTGTAAACACCTTCGTAAGGACCAACATTGGTAATAGTCCATGGTTGATTTCCACCCTGAATCCATGCAAAATGAGTAAAATCACCCGATTCAAAATCTTCGAGTATCATACCCACTTTGGAGATAAAGGTTTTTTGAGCGTTGTATTCTCCTGACGTTACGGCATAGTTAAGATCTATTGAAGAACCTATGGGTGCGCCCGAAGAAACGGTGATGTTAAATGTGGCAGTAGCCGTTTGGTTTACCGCTAAGGTATCGAAGCTAAAGGTAGAGCTGTTGATGGTAAGGTAGGGGCTCGAAGAAGCAATAGAACCTATAGTATTGGGAGCTTTGCTGTGTCCGGCATTGGAAGAAGTGATCATCACATCCACCGTTTCACCGGGATCAAGGCGTCCATTGTTGTTACCGGATAGATCCGAAATCGTCATATTTCCTACAGAGAGTACCGGAGCATTAACCGGGATTGAAAAACTACCGTTCCAGGTATGTGTTCCGTCGCTCATAACCAGATTGAATAACACGCTATGTCCGTCGGGTACAGCATTGGAGACATGAAAAGCAAAAGCATCGGCAATCGTCAGGATTTCGCCGGCAGGAATGCTACCAAAGTTTTGAGTGGAGTCCGTCAAGGTAACATAAGCATCGGTTGATCTTAAAATAACCGACACATTGTTTGCTGTTTCAATGCCTACATTTTTCAGGGATACGCCCAGGAGAATGTTTTCGCCAAAATCAACTAAGCCGTTATTGTTTCCGGTGGCATCGTTGATAGAATGATTGTTGTATGTAACAAAGGGTCCTTCAGCAGGAATCACAGGTACATCGGTAATATAAGGAAGATGATTATAGGCTGTAACTACCAGGTGAATTGTATCGAGTGTGAATAGTGCGTTAAAAGTAAGCGTTGCGGTACCGCCGGTAATATTACCAGTGGCAATCACCTGATTATTGATGGTTAAAGCTACCAGTGCACCTTCAGCATCAGCATTAATGCTGAACTGTGAAGCGCCAAGGAAAATGGTTGGCACGTGTGAAGCCGTAATGGTTTGAGGCATGGCGGTACGAACCATCACCGATGGATCGCCGAAGACCGTCCAGGTATCTGTCATTTCATTACCATCTGCACCATAGGCATCGTTCATTCCCATACATCCGTTCATGGAGATACCGCCAAAAGTGCGTTTGATATTATTGGTATAGGTTTCGGTAAGAATATCGTTAAACTCGTCGGAACCTTCCATAGGCGGATTCCAGCTTTGGTTTATTGTCGACATCAGGGTAGCTAAGGCTCCCGAAGGCTGACCGTTGTGCGTTGCCCGTAACCAGGCTTCGGCAAAACAGGTTCCGCTTACAAAATCACCATTCACACAAGCTACCGACCAAATGAAAGGCAGCATGTTATCATTGGCAAGTGCAGTAACATTGGAATTTGAAAATCCGGTGGTTCCCCAGGATGTCTGACTTCCGTGTCCGGTATAATTGATGATGCTTGCGCCAGCGTTTACATTTGTAGTTACCATAGCCGGTGTTGGATTGCCCGGAGCATCCAGTCCACCCTGACTACCATCGTATAATTCGGCTACAGCCGTATAATTGTAACCCATAAGTTTTGTCCTGATGTTACGGATATGCTGATAATCGTATTCGTTGTCATCACCAGGTCCCTGGTCGGAACCTATACCAATACCTGTGGAAAACCAGTTAGAAGTTATCAAAGGGTTTTTTTCATAATTTATAACCTTGGCAACCTGTGTTTGAACCTGCTGAATATTTTCAGCCGAAAAACGGCCAACAAATAGGTCGGGATAATGATCATTTCCTACGATATAGCTATACGCATTGTCGGAAGGTCCGCCTAAGTTACCACCGGTATTGGTAGGAATCTGAGGACCGTCGCCAACCAACAATACGAAGGCTAAATCGTTAGTATTATAATAATTGGCTATATAATTTTTGATAGCGGTAGCCGTGCTTCCAATGGTGGATACGTCTACTATTTCGGTAGAAATGCCTTCCTGGTTTTTCCAGTCAACTAATGGCTGCATGGCGCTCATAAACTGTCCGTAGCTGATGATAAGCATTTTACCTTGTTCATCTAACGGAGTGTATTTTGAGTTTCCGGCATTCAGGAATTGACGGTTATAAATTTTATTGAATTCAGAATTGACTTTTGTCAAATTTCCTTTACGGTCGAGTGGATTTATTCCCTGTTCGCCGGTGCTGTAAACTTTAACTTCGATGTCGGAATATACCCGAAGCGTTTTAGTAACCGCATTATACTGAAACGGGTAAACCACTACGGTTTGTCCACGGTAATCGCGGATGATATAGGGATTGCGGAGTTCAACGATATTTTCGGGGAAGAACTTATTTTCGTTATAAACCTTTCCATAGTTAAACGGCACATTGGCAGGATCAATATTCCGGTAAAGATTTCCCTTGGAAGGCGCTACTTCGATATTGGTAAAATCCTTATAATTGGAATAAACCACCTCAACGTTCATTTTTTCCCTGTCGGGGATTATGACGGAAGCAGTCAGTTTAGCCAGGTCGGGAGCTCCTCCGATAAGCATAGGTGTGGATCCTCCAACGCCTATAACATAAGAAGTCCCTTTGGGCGTTGAAACAGGAACCATTTCAAATCCCTGAAGCGAAAAATGTATAGTAGACGTTTGAATGCTGGATGATACAAGCTGTATGTTAGCCGGTTGCTGTGTGCCCGATTTCAGAGTTACCCAGTTGGAACCGAAACTAACCATAAAGCTCAGCAGAATGAGTAGTGTGGTGATTAGTTTTTTCATAAAAATGATTTTAATGATAAAAATAATAAAAAAGGCTGTACTTAAAAGACGTCAGTTTTTACCCGAGCTTTTAAGGACAGCCTTAAATTGGTTTATTTACTTGGTTACTATCAGTTTTTTAACGATAGTATTATTGTTGATTTTTAGTTTACAGAAATAAACACCGGCATTAAGATTAGAAGTATTGAATGGCAGACTGTAATTTCCGGCAGCTTGGTTAGAAGCATTGGCTAAAACAGTAACTTCCTGTCCCATGGTGTTGAATATGGAAACTCTGACGTTGCTTGTAACATTGGTAGAATAAATAATCGTCGACTGGTTATTTACCGGATTAGGATAAATATTCAAAGCCGAACCGGCAAGTTCATTGATTCCGGTAGTAGCAGCACCATTAGCAAAAGCAGGTTCAAAAACGTTACCTTCATAATCGCCGAATTCAATAGCCGTTGGTTGGTTGCTCCATGTCAGAGCTGATTCATCATTGGTCAATGAAGTGAAATTCATATTGAATAATGTAGCGTCGTTGATGGATACGCCGCTGGTTTCAGCAGCCCAAACAAAAGTAATAGCACCGGGAACATTTGTTCCGATGGTTACATCCTGAATGCCAGGATAAAAATCAGTAACATTATCAAAACGCAATTTATTGGCATCGTATTGAACCGTAAACTGGAATGAACCCATATCCTGAATTCCTGAAGCATGAACAGGAACACTAACGGTACCCTGTAATGAATTAACCGTGCCTATGGAAATATTTCCCTGGGCATAAACCGGATTAATCACTGACTTAAGATCGGTAGGAATGTTGGAACCGTTGGCATCGCCATAAACAATACCCTTGAAATTCTGTGTAACATTAGTAGACCCAACAATAACCTGAGTATTATTAAACAGCCAGTCGCCGGTTTGGAAAGAACTGATAACTGCGGCAATACGTTTTCTGATGAGAAGCACGTCGGAAGCGGTAAGGCTGCCCGAAGCATTTACGTCACCGGAAGCAAGATAAATACCGGTTAAAAATGTAATATTGGCAATGTGTTTTCTATACAAAAGAACATCACTGGCGGTTACGCTGCTCCAGGGTTTGGTACAGGTAACGTCCATGGTATAATTACCGGCAGTTACATTTGAAAATGTATAGTTTCCTGTGGCATTGGTAACTGAAGTTCCTACAACATTACCGGAAGCATTTTTCAATTTAACGGTAAGTCCGCTTAACGGAGTATTGGCAGTATTAGCATAGGAAACAGTTCCGTTTACAGAAGTTGGGGTGATGATTGTAACTGCAGGGAAAACAATATAATCAATCCATGCACAGTCGCCACCACTTGATTGGCTACCATCTTTCATATATTCCCATTTAAAAGTATGATTACCTGCAGTTACCGGATAAGATGCTTTTGTCCAAGGAGTTTCGCCCGACCATTGTGAAAGCTTGGTGTTATCAATATAGAATTTTAGATAATCCCATCCACTTTCGGAGGAAGTTTTATAATAAAAAGAAATAGAATCGGCTGTAAGCACGTTCATTTGAAGCGAAAGAGTTGAATTTTGGTTGTCGTTTATATCACCCGATTTGCCACTGTACACGCCTTCATAAGGACTATCATTCGAAACTAACCAGGGTTGTGTTCCACCTTGTGTCCAGGCAAAATGAGTAAAGTCGCCCGATTCAAAATCTTCGAGAACTAAACCAATTTTAGAGGTAAAAGTCTTCTGAGCATTGTAATCGCCATAAGATGTTACGTTATAATTTATATCGGCTACTGCACCTATAGGAGCATCGGCAGCAGCTGTAATATTAAATGTAGCAGTCTTTGTCTGATTTGCTGAGAGCGTATCAAGCTGATAAGTAGCGCTATTGATGGTCAGGTATGGACTGGTAGTCGTTATTGAAGCTGCAGTATTCAATGCTGCACTATGACCGGTATTTGACGAAGCAATTGTTACATCAAAAGTTTCACCCGGATCAATTCTGCCATTGCCATTTCCGGTGGGATCCGAAATAGTCATTCCGCCAACGGTTAAAACAGGAGCATTAAGTTTTAAAGCCAACGTGGAATTCCAGGTATTGGTTCCATCCGTTAACGTTAAGTCGCACATTACATTGTGCTGATCGGGAACAGAATTGGCAACGGTCAATGCAAAAGCATTGTTACCAATGGTGCTTTCGCCGGCAGCAATATTTCCAAAATTAAAGGTAGAGCCGGTGATGTTTATGGTTGGATCGGAAGTAGTAATCGTTCCGGTAACATTGGTTGCCGTTTCAACACCTACGTTATTTACTTTAACATTCAGTTGAACCGATTCGCCATAGTCGGCTAAGCCGTTATTATTTCCGGCAGCGTCGTTGATGGTATAACTATCAAGGGTAATATATGGTCCCGAAGCAGGAGCCACGGTAATTTGTGCGATGTGTGGCTGACGATTTTGTTTGGTAATTACGATGTCGGCAGTACCCGGAGCAGTGATAGGATCAAAATTCAGGGTTACAACTCCTGTTTCATCAGCAATGTGAGCAGCCAATAATGTACCGTTCATCGAAAGAGCAACATAAGCGTTGGCTTCGGTGTTTACGGTAAAGGAACTCATGCCAACCAATAATGCCGAAGAATAGGTGGCTGTTACCGGTTGAGGAACGGAGAAATAAACAGATAATGAAGGATCGCCCATCAGACAGTAAATTTCCCAATAATAGGTTTTCATGGTAGAACTTGATTCTTCAACAGCCATGTTTCCACCAACAACCATTTGTCCCTGGGTTACATAGTATGCCGAAGTCGGTTCACCGTGATCGTGGAAGGTTACATCATAAGCGCCCAAATGAGCTGCATTATAGGTTGGGTTTACAACTACGGTTTTAAATCCGCAACCCCACCAGTAATCTTCGTCCCAATAGGAACTGTTTGAACCACCAATATATCCTAAGGCTCCTTTGTTGGCAGCCCGTAATAATTCTTCTCCAAAACAATCTTCGTTATAGGTACTGGTTTGGCAACAATTACCAACCATTAGCGGATATTTATGTGCATTCTGCAAACCGGCAATATCAGAAATTAAGAACGACGGACTGTACCATCCGTCAGGACTACCGTGTGCGGTATAGTTGGCATAACCAACGCCATTGCTCACGTTTTGAATAATTTGTGGTCCACTACTTTCCGATTGCGGATAGAGATAAGTATGCGAGGTCAGACCGTGAGCCGCATTAAAATAATAAGTGGTACCATAATTAATTTGTCCATTACCATAGGTTGGTGCGTGCGAAGCATCTGCTCCGGCTATCATAACATCTTCGTTCAAAAATGAAGGATCAGGCATCAGATATTGTTCATATTCAAGCGTTTTATCAATCTGTGGTTGAAGTTGTGCCACATTGGTAGCTGAAAATCTTCCGTAAAATACTTCCGGAATTTTATCACCGGTATATTCACAATAATACAAGTCGGTAACATGCGATCCGGCAGTCCCATTGAAAGCGGGAATCTGAGCGACATCACCTACAAAAAGAACAAAACTGGGTACATTATATCCCGCAGGCGGGTTATCATATATCCCGTGCAAATAATTTTTGATAGACGTCGTGGTGGTTCCAACCAATGGATTGTTGGTATACGCTTCGATAACCTTGAAACCTTTTTTAGTTTTCCATTGGATAAAAGGCTGAAGAGCTGCCTGGAACATAGGATCAGAAACAATAACATAAGTAACTGGAGAAGAAGTAATTAAGGCCTTAGATTCGACCGGTTTGTAATTGGCCAGCATCTGGTAAGTTCCTTCAAAATAAGGCGAATAGGTTTTATTTTTCAATTCTATTGTCTTGCTGATGTCGCCATTGGTAAATACAATTTCCACTTCCAGATTATCATAAACCCTTATTTTTTTGGTAACGGGATTATATTCCACCGGAGAAATTTCGAGACGTGCCAGGTTTTCACCACGCATAATCCCAACAGGAGTAACACTTACTAACTGATTCTTAAAAAATTCATTCCGCTGATACGTTTCCTGATTATAGGCAAATTTAATCTGACTAGGATCCATAATACTTTTGGAAACGGGAAGTTGAGTCGGCATGATCGGGAAATTGATATTCAAATCCTTTAAATCATATTCTTTATAGCTTTGACTCAGAATGTTAATGTCAAAACTTGCGCCAAAGGGAACCTCGATAAGTTTTTTCAAAACAGGCAAGTTAGGATCGCCAAATCGTTCGCTGAAGCCATAACCTTCGGCGGTAAGCGTGGTAAAAGTTCCGGCCGATGTTTGAACTTCAGTGGCATCAAATTGCGTAAGCGTATTGGTTAATTGCAGTTTGATATATGAATTTTCGGTAATTTTTAAATTCGTCGAGCCTTCTTTAATCCGAATTCCTCCGGCGAAGGCATTTAACGAAATGAAAATGAGGCAGAATGCAATCAATAATAATTGCCCCCTGACTAGTTTGCAAAGAGAGTTTAAAATTTTCATGTTAATAATTATTTGGTTTCAAATTAGGTTTTAAATTAAGTCCACAAACTTAAATAAAAATTCAAGACGTTTATGGAAAGAGTAAAAAAATTTATTATTGCGTAATGTGCTGTATTATTATCATTTATTATTGCTTATTTCGAAGGACAACCTTCGGGCGCATAACCCATTGATCTACACATGAAAAATATGCGTATAGCCTTTACTACCAGGTCAATATTATCAAAGGCCTGATTTATATCTTTTCCTGTGGCAAAGCATCCATGTTTTTCCCATATTACTACGCGGTGTTTTTCAAGAGCCTTTACGGTTGCCTGGGCAAGATCTTCGGTGCCAGGAGCTTCAAATGGTACATAACCAATGCCTTCCGGAAGAAACATCTGAGTTTCGGGGTGCATTTTCCAAATCAGGTCGTTGATGGCTGTTTCCGATTGATAACCGACAATATGGGTAAGTGCAATTAATTCATTGACATGAGTGTGCAGAACGGCCTTTTCTTCTGCCTTTTGCTGAACCAAAAACTGGTGAACGGCAAGATGGGTCGGCAATTCGGAAGTGGGAAGAACTTTGCCGTTTTTTTCCTGATATATCTGGAACTGACTTCCGTTATCAACAATTTGCAGCAAGCGGATATTTTCGGAAGGTTTTTTTGAAACATCTCTCATCCGGCTTCCGGAAGTGGTTACCAGTAAAAAATTATCGTTCAGTTCAGGATAGCGTTTTTCAAGCTTTTTCTGTGGATAATTGAGCCATTCGAGCTCATATTCACCAAGTTTACCGGTTATGTTTACAGACATGTTGCCGGCATTGCGTTCTGCCCAGCCCCTCTGCCAGAGAAAACCGGCAATTTCCGCCATATCTTCCTGTGCATTAAAACTAATTTGATTCAGATATTCAATGGTTTTCATGACAATTATCTTTTTGTTTTGAAAAAATCTTTCATCAACGCCAAACATTCTTTTTCCATAATTCCGGATGTAACTACCGTTTTGGGATGCAGTAAATTCTGATTGATGAGCGAATAGCCTCTTTTTATGTCTTTTGAACCAAAAACAATTCTCGGTATCTGCATCCAGTAAGCGGCTCCGGCACACATCACACAGGGTTCTACCGTTACATACAACGTACAATCTATTAGATATTTAGCGCCAATAAAATTGGCTGCTGCGGTAAATGCCTGCATTTCAGCATGGGCCGTAGGGTCGTTCAGGGTTTCGGTAAGGTTGTGAGCACGGGCTATAATGCGGTTTTGGCAAACAATCACCGCACCGATAGGTACTTCATTCTTTGCTAATGCTTTGGCTGCTTCTTTCAAAGCTTCCTTCATAAAGGTTTCGTCGGAAAAAGCGGTAAGTGGCATATTTTTTTTAATTGATAAACAGAGCAATTTTACAATAAAACAATAAAATACGATGCAAACTTATCATTTTAATTATTATTCACAATAATCCCGCTAAGATAACGTAATATTTTGTAAAATTGCAGTTCGTTTCTAAAAGCCTGTTTTTTTGATGAAAAATTTCATTATCAAGCATATACATTTTTTTATTTTATTGTTTTTTCTCTTTGCCTGGCTGTATCCGGTGCAAAATCTAACGGCAGCCTCCGCAACTGATTCGGTGAAGACAGAAAAAACAGCCAAAGAGTTTAATCCGGGTGAGATGATTATTGACCACGTGGTAGATAACCACGAATGGCACATTCTCGAATGGGGCGAAACCGCTGTTTCCGTTCCCCTGCCTGTCATTTTGCTGGATAACGGAACTATTTATACCTTTTTTTCCAGCCGTTTTCATCATGGAACAGTATCCTATGAAGGCTACAAACTGGAAACGGAAGGAAACAACAAAGGTAAAATTGTTAAGGTTTTGCCTGGAACGATGGAAACCGATAAAGCAGCGGCTATTCCGTTAGATTTTTCGATCACAAAAACGGTGCTTGCTATGTTCTTCAGCATGATTCTTTTAATGGCACTGTTTATTTCGGTGGCAAATGCCTACAAACGCCGCCCAAATCAGACGCCTAAAAGATTACAACTTTGGTTGGAACCTGTTGTCCTTTTTATCCGCGACGACATTGCCATCCCCTCCATCGGAGAAAAGAAATATGAACGCTTCATGCCTTACCTGCTTACCTTGTTCACGTTCATTTTAATGAATAATTTAATGGGACTTCTTCCCTTTTTCCCTGGCGGCGCCAATGTTACCGGCAATATTGCCGTTACCCTTGTGCTTGCAGTTTTTACGTTTATCATCACCACCGTCAACGGGAATAAGGCTTACTGGAAACATATTTTTAATGCCCCGGGCGTTCCCTGGTGGCTCAAGTTTCCCATTCCGCTGATGCCGATTGTAGAATTGGTCGGCGTTTTTACCAAACCTTTTGTATTGATGGTCCGTCTCTTTGCTAACATAAGTGCAGGGCACATCATTATCCTCGGATTTATGAGCCTGATCTTTATTTTCGGAAAAATGCACTGGGGACTCGGGTTAAGCGTATCGGTAGTATCGGTCGCTTTTACCTTGTTTATGAGCCTGCTCGAGCTGCTGGTTGCTGTCATCCAAGCGTACGTATTCACACTTTTGTCGGCGCTGTATTTCGGTATGGCAATGGAAGAACACCATGGATAATTTTAGATTGCAGATTTTAGATTGTAGAATTCAAATTTTTTAATTGCAGATTTTAGATTTTTTAAATAAACACCAATAACTAAATACTTAAAAACATGTCATTATTAGCCATTTTATTACAAGCAGCCGTCAGTTTGGTTCCCATCGCAAAAATGGGCGCAGGAATTGGCGCAGGAATAGCAGCCATAGGCGCAGGCGTTGGCATCGGTAATATCGGTCGCGGAGCCATGGAATCCATCGCTCGTCAGCCGGAAGCCGTAGGCGACATTCGTTCAAATATGATTGTTGCTGCCGCCCTTATCGAAGGGGTTGCATTCTTTGCTATCGTTATTTGTTTGCTTATATTATTCTTATAACAAACATTAACCCATCGTTTCGCCTTTCCTGACGGTTGGTCGGGAAGAGCGAAATGTTGAAACGAACATTATAAATTAAAGAATATGCAAATAGTTAGCCCGGGACTCGGTTTAATTTTCTGGATGACGATATCGTTCCTCATCCTGTTTTTTGTTTTAAAAAAATTCGCATGGAAACCCATCGTGAATGCTTTAAACGAAAGGGAAAAAGCCATTGACATCGCCCTGCATTCAGCCGAAAAGGCACGTGAAGAGATGTCGTCATTAAAATTCAGCAACGAGCAATTGCTCCGCGATGCCAAGGACGAACGCGACGCCCTGATGCGCGATGCCCGCAAGGTAAGGGATTCCATCATTGAAGAGGCAAAGGGAAAAGCCAGCCAGGAAGCTCAGCGCATCGTCGAAAATGCCAAAGAAAGCATTCAGAACGAAAAAATGGCCGCTATCACCGACCTGAAAAATCAGGTGGCTGACCTCTCCATCGAAATTGCCGAAAAATTATTGCAACAGGAATTATCCGAGCCAAACAAACAGAAATCTACCATTGAAAAATGGCTGAAAGACGTCAAAATAAATTAATTGACTGTTCTTCAAAAACCAGACAATGCAAGATACACGAATAGATAAACGGTACGCTAAAGCTCTCTTTGATATTGCCATTGAGCAAAATTTGCTTGAGGAAATATATGCCGACATGAACAGTATCCGGAAAGTATGCCTTTCCAACCGCGATTTTGTACATATGCTTTTCAGCCCTATCATCAAATCGAATAAAAAGCTGGCGATCATCAACGAAATCTTCGGCAAAGAATTTAATGTCGTTACGCTCGAATATTTTCAGATCATCATCCGCAAACGCCGCGAAGAATTTATTGCCGGAATAGCTGAAGCATTTACCGAGCTTTACAAAGAACATAAAGGCATAAAGACTGCCTATCTGAAGACAGCCGTAGCTATCGACGACACCCTGCGTAACCGGATCAAAGAAATGCTTCACGCACAAACAGGCTGCGAAATAGAATTGGTAGAAATGCTAAAAAAAGACTTAATCGGAGGCTTTGTGCTGACGATGGACGATAAACAGTACGACGCAAGCATACTGAAACAGATAAAAGAACTTCACAAAGATTTTGATGTGAACTTATACGTTAAAGGATTTTAATAAAAATAACATAAACGATTATGGCAGAAATTAAACCCGCCGAAGTGTCGGCAATATTGCGGCAACAACTGGCAGGATTTAAAAACCCGAAAGAGCTGGAAGAAATTGGGACCGTTCTGAATATTGGCGATGGTATCGCCCGTATTTACGGATTGACCAATGCCCAATCCGGCGAATTACTCGAATTTGAAAAATCATCATTGATGGCTATCGTGCTCAACCTTGAAGAAGATAACGTAGGAGCCGTGCTTTTAGGCGAATCCTACGAAATCAAGGAAGGCGACACCGTAAAACGTACCGGACGCATTGCTTCCATCAATGTAGGAGAAGGCATGTTGGGACGTGTTATCAATATGCTGGGTGAACCTATAGACGGCAAAGGCGAGATCAAAGGCAAGACTTACAAAATGCCCCTCGAGCGCAAAGCTCCCGGAGTAATCTACCGTCAGCCGGTGAACCAGCCTCTGCAAACAGGTATCAAGCCTATTGATGCGATGATTCCTATCGGTCGTGGTCAGCGCGAGCTTATCATCGGCGACCGCCAGACAGGGAAAACGGCTATTGCCATTGATGCCATCATCAACCAGAAAGAATTTTATGAAAAGGGCGAACCGGTATATTGTATTTATGTAGGTATTGGCCAGAAAGGTTCTACCATTGCCAACATACTGCAAACTTTAGAAACTAAAGGCGCCATGGCATATACAGTTATTGTATCGGCTACGGCTTCCGACCCGGCAGCCATGCAGTTTTATGCACCGTTTACCGGAGCCGCTATCGGTGAGTTTTTCCGCGATACCGGGCGTTCGGCGCTGATTATTTTCGACGATTTGTCGAAACAAGCCGTGGCTTACCGCGAAGTTTCGCTGTTGCTCCGTCGTCCGCCAGGACGTGAAGCATACCCGGGCGACGTTTTCTATCTGCATAGCCGTTTGCTCGAACGTGCTGCCCGTATCATCTCGTCCGACGAAGTGGCAAAACAGATGAACGACCTGCCCGAAAGCATACGTCCGATGGTAAAAGGTGGCGGCTCGCTTACCGCATTGCCTATCATCGAAACCCAAGCTGGCGACGTTTCGGCTTATATACCTACCAATGTGATTTCCATCACCGACGGTCAGATATTCCTTCAGTCGAACCTGTTCAACTCCGGTATACGTCCGGCTATTGATGTAGGGATTTCGGTATCGCGCGTGGGAGGTAATGCCCAGATCAAATCCATGAAAAAAGTTGCCGGTACCCTTAAACTCGATCAGGCGGAATTCCGTAGTCTGGAAGCCTTTTCTAAGTTTGGCTCCGACCTCGACGCTGCTACCAAAGCCGTGCTCGATAAAGGCGCACGCAATGTGGAAATTTTAAAACAGGCACAGTATTCGCCCATGAAGGTGGAAGAACAAATCGCCATCATCTATTGCGGAACCAAGGGACTACTTCAAAAAGTACCCATAAATAAAATTAAAGATTTTGAAGTGGAATATCTCCATTTTCTGGAAATAAATCATCAAAACGACGTGTTAACTCCGCTAAGGGAAGGCAAGCTTACCGATGAAGCCATAAAGATTATGGAAAAAACAGCAAGTGAAGTTTCACGTAAGTACGAAAAGTAGCCAAAGGGGCTGATCAAAATACCGTTGTGTATCTTAAGTGTTCTTAGTGGTTCATTTCTAAAAAATAATAAACCACTAAGATCACAAAGAGCACTAAGAGAAAAGGAAAAATACGTTATACCAGCCCTTTGATGCTTCTTACAAATTTTTGGGAGAATATTTGAAATACTAAAGAAATGTCAAACTTAAAAGAAGTCCGCACCAGGATAGCTTCGGTGAAGTCAACGCAGCAAATTACCAGCGCCATGAAGATGGTGGCTGCATCCAAGTTGCGCCGTGCCCAGAATGCCATCCTGAAACTGCGTCCTTATGCCAACAAGATGAATGAGATTTTAAAAAATCTCAACTCAAGCCTCGAGAATGGCGACGACAGCCCCTACTCACAAATGCGCGAACCCCGCAAAGTGTTGCTGGTGGTTATTGCTTCCAACCGTGGCATGTGCGGCGCTTTTAATTCCAACATCATCAAGATGGCCAATACCCTGATCAACGAAAAGTATGCCGCACTCTCCCACAGCGGCAATCTCGATCTGATCTGCATCGGTCGCAAGGCTTCCGACTTCTACAAAAAAAAGAATATTAAAGTGGTCGCTGTACTCGATCAACTTTTTGATAACCTCACTTTCGATAATGTGGCTCCCGTTGCCGAACAACTTATGAAGTATTTCACCACGGGGGAATACGACCGGATAGAATTAGTGTATAACCAGTTTAAAAATGCCGCCGTTCAACGGCTGATCAACGAACAATACCTGCCCATTGCACAGGCTGAACCTACGGCAATGGTAAAAACCAACGGTAAAGCCGACTATATTTTTGAGCCAAGCAAAAAAGAGATCGTGGAACAACTCATCCCGAAGTCGCTGAGGATACAGCTCTATAAGGCTTTGCTCGATTCCTTTGCTTCGGAACAGGGAGCCCGCATGACAGCCATGCACCAGGCCACCGACAACGCATCCGAACTTCTCAAATCGCTTACCATTGCCTACAACAATGCACGGCAGACCGCCATCACCAACGAGATACTCGAGATTGTGAGCGGAGCCAATGCGCTAAAGAAGAATTAAGTCGCCAGCGGAGCAAACGTTTTCTTCACAGCCCTACCCGCTAAAGGAAAAACCGGAAACAATATTCCGGTTAATGTTGCATTTACTGCCAACGGCTCGATTTGATTTACGATACGTAGAAATTGCCATCGATAAGCCCAAAAACGCTACGATAGGCTCGACTAAAGTTCCGATAAGCCCGAAAATGCTACGATAGGCTCGAAATGTTCATCGATAAGCTCGAAAACGCTACGATAAGCTCGACTGAAGTTCCGATAAGCCCGAAAATGCTACGATAGGCTCGACTAAAGTTTCGATAAGCCCGAAAACGCTACGATAGGCTCGACTAAAGTTCCGATAAGCCCGAAAATGCTACGATAGGCTCGACTAAAGTTCCGATAAGCCCGACTAAAGTTTCGATAAGCTCAAAAATGCTACGATAGGCTCGAAATGTTTTTCGATAGGCTCGACTAAAGTTCCGATAAGCCCGAAAACGCTACGATAGGCTCGAAACGTTTTTCGATAGGCTCGATTAAAGTTTCGATAAGCTCGAAAATGCTACGATAAGCTCGACTGAAGTTCCGATAAGCCCGAAAATGCTACGATAAGCTCGACTGAAGTTTCGATAAGCTCAAAAATACTACGATAGGCTCGAAATGTTTATCTATAAGCTCGACTGAAGTTCCGATAAGCCCGAAAATGCTACGATAAGCTCGACTGAAGTTTCGATAAGCTCAAAAATGCTACGATAGGCTCGAAATGTTTATCTATAAGCTTGACTGAAGTTTCGATAAGCTCAAAAATGCTACGATAGGCTTGAAATGTTTTTCGATAGGCTCGACTAAAATTTCTATAAGCCCGAAAATGCTACGATAGGCTCGAAATGTTTATCTATAAGCTCAACTAAGGCATCGGTTTTCAAAAAGCCTCAATTTGCTTCAATGAGCCCGACTAAAATAGTTGCTTCTTCGGAGAATACTGTTTTTATTAATTTTGTATTTTTGTAAAAAACATTGATATGGACATCCAGACAAGAAAACTACATTTTATACAGGATTTTCTACGGCTTGCAAACGATAATATCTTAGATAAATTCGAGAAAATGTTAGCCCAGGAGCGGGAAAAAAAATACAGCGATGAAATAAAACCCATGACAATGCAGCAATACGAACAGCGTATTGATAAGGCTTTTGATGAATTTAAAAATGCAAAAGTAAAGACTGCAAAAGAGCTAAAAAAAGAGGTGGCAAAATGGGAATAGTGGTATTATGGTCGGATTCGGCAATGGATGAGCTTCAGGAAATTTATGATTATTATAAATTGAAAGCGAATGATCAAATTGCAGATAAGATATCAAATGCCATAATTGACCGGACAATATTGCTGGAAGATAATCCTCGCATGGGACAGAGAGAAGAAATATTTAAAGATAAATATAAAGAAATACGTTATTTGGTAGAGGGTAATTATAAGATTGTTTATTTGATAGCAGACGATTTTGTAATTATAGCAACAGTATTCGATTGCAGACAGAATCCAAAGAAATTGAAAGAAACGTTAATTTGATTGCCCAGTTCATCATTGAACAGACGTCTCCACCTGAAAAACTGAAAAAAACTACTTACACCGTTGTTCATAGTCGGGCGAGTAAACCTGTGTGAAAAATTTCGGGCATCCTGAATTTCGGGAATGAGGCTAAAGCCGGAGAAAAAAGTGGAATTTTTATCCGTTGGCTAAAGCCACAATTAAAATTACAATAAGCCTAAAAAAACAGCTCCCCTTTAGAACTTACTCAACAGGATGGGGAGGTTGCCAATGGTTCCTTTTTAAATTTTGTAATGGCAAGTTGTTTTACGAAGAGGATAAAAAAATAAAAATGTTCATTACACCATTTTTAATTTTGAAAATAAAGTATATTTGTATGTGAAGAAACCGTACATCAAAAATGATTTATTACTTTTTTAGAGCGGACATTAACAAATTAGTGGTAATGGGGAAAACATCAGCTTATAAACAATAGAAGCAAACGATGGCTTTTTAAAGTACCTTTGCAAAAAGGATTTAATAATGCAAACTCATCATAAAATAATAAACGGCGACAGCAGGCAAATGGTTGAATTAGCAGATAATTCGGTGCATTTGTCTATTACTTCACCACCTTACTGGCAACTCAAAGACTATGGAACAGATGACCAGATCGGGTTTCATGATAGTTACGAAAGTTATATCAACAATCTCAATTTGGTCTGGAAAGAGTGCTATCGTACGTTACATAATGGGTGCCGACTTTGTATTAATATCGGCGACCAATTTGCCAGAGCAGTTTATTATGGCCGTTATAAAGTAATTCCTATTCGGGAAGAAATTATTAAGTTTTGCGAAAATATTGGCTTCGACTACATGGGTGCTATAATTTGGCAAAAAGTAACAACATCAAATACTACTGGGGGTGGTGTTCAGATGGGTTCATATCCTTACCCAAGAAACGGGATATTGAAATTAGATTATGAATTTATATTGATTTTCAAAAAACTTGGCGATGCACCTAAACCCTCAAAAGAACAAAAAGAGCTTTCGATAATGACCGCTGAGGAATGGAATACTTTTTTTGCAGGACATTGGAATTTTTCAGGAGCGCGACAAGGCGGACATATTGCCATGTTTCCAGAAGAACTGCCAAGGCGGCTTATTAAAATGTTTTCATGTGTTAATGAAATTGTTCTTGATCCATTTGCTGGCAGTGGTACTACTTCGCTTGCCGCGAAGAATCTTGACCGTAATTCAGTAGGGTTTGAAATAAATCCGGAATTCCTTCCAATGATAAAAGAGAAGCTGAACGTTAATCAAAAAGATCTCGATGGTACTACTTACGAATTTGTAAAACAGGAAAAACAGGAAATTGATTTTGATAAGGAAATTCAAAAATTACCTTACATATTTAAAGACCCGCATACTCTTGACAAAAAAATTGATATTAAGAAATTACAATTCGGTTCTAAAATAGATAAAAACAGCCCGGAAAAGAGAGAAGATTTGTTTACGGTGAAAGATATTATTAGTCCGGAAAAAATAAGATTAAGCAATGGTTTGGTAATAAAACTTCTTGGCATCAAAGAAGACCCTAAGGTAAATGGAGATGCAACTTCTTTCCTCAACGAAAAAACAAAAGGAAAACGGGTGTTTCTTAAATACGACAATATAAAATACGACAATGAAAACAATTTGCTTGGCTACCTGTATTTAGAGAACAAGACTTTTATCAATGCTCATTTAATCAAAAATGGATTGGCGCAAGTAGAAATGGATATAGACTATAAGTACAAAGACAAATTTTTAACTCTTATACAACAAAAAAACAATGGCTAAAGAATGGATTTTAAATAGTGCGATGAACCGATTCCAGCTTAATTTTAAAAGAAATGTTGGACCTACATCGGAATCTATACGAAAATGCTCGCCTAAGAATCTTGAAGAGTGGAGAGAATATTATTTTTCAAAGGTTAAACCCAGAGAACATATTATTGAGCTTGGCAAAAAATTGTATGTAAAAATTACGGAGGTAATTCATTCGGAAGTTGCAGAAGTTACGGAACAGGACTGCATTGATTACATGATACAGCTTGTTATAGACAGAACGTACGATGGTTATGTAACAGAAATACAAACCATATACGGACAACTTCAAAAAATATTAGAAGTTCCTATCCAACCAGCGCCCGACGAATGGGACAGATTGTTTAACGTAGATTTTTTTATAAAGATTAAAGACAGATTTATTGGGCTGCAAATAAAACCTGTAAATAGCGGGATACAACTTCCTGAAATTTTTAAAGAATATGGTTTGCAAGCAGAAACGCATAAGAAGTTTACAGAGGTCTTTGGTGGCAAAGTTTTTTATTTGTTTTCTGCAAAAATCGGAGAAAGAAAAGAAATCCAAAATACGGAAGTAATAGATCAAATCAGAGATGAAATAAAACGGTTGAACGCATAAGAAAATTCCACATACTATTTCGAGATGTCCTTTCTGCCAGGAAAACCGAAGGGAGTGTTGCTCTATTATTCTGACTATTTTTTAAACCATCTGGCTATTTTAAAAGCGATAAAATAAAACCCATGACAATGCAGCAATACGAACAGCGTATTGATAAGGCTTTTGATGAATTTAAAAATGCAAAAGTAAAGACTGCAAAAGAGCTAAAAAAAGAGGTGGCAAAATGGGAATAGTGGTA
>Ga0268360_1001122_pt1 | contig 31244 bp, 23 predicted proteins | sample BioMet11_FD_192465 | JGI IMG/M metagenome (GOLD analysis project Ga0268360, IMG submission 192465) | Sewage microbial communities from Oakland, California, United States - Biofuel 11 (Illumina Assembly) | ecosystem: Engineered > Wastewater > Sewage > Unclassified | place: USA: California... | reverse complement strand
AGAGCCAAAACTATATTTAACAACAAGAGTCCGTTATATGACTGGAGCCTAATCTTCTGTCTAATTAAAGCTAAATTCTTAAAGCTAAATTCTTAAAGCTAAATTCTTAAAGCTAAATTCTTGAAGCTAAATTCTTGAAGCTAAATTCTTGAAGCTAAATTCTTGAAGCTAAATTCTTGAAGCTAAATTCTTGAAGCTAAATTCTTTGTCTACATGCCAGATCATCTTATGTAGAGCCTTTTGAATTCCTGCATCTTCTATTCTGATTCTTGTTTCTAACTCTGGTATGCTTCAGCTTCCGAATATTCCTGAGCAGTCCGAGCCTTGTCCCGTCAAGTAAATACACTTCCGAAGCCTCAAGTTTAATTCCACCTGAGGAAAAAGCCGGCCCCAGCAACTCCTCCTGAGTGGACTCGTTAAAAGGCACACCTCCGCATAGCTCGTTAAAAGCCGGCATTACGAAGAGTTCAGGATCTGCCCACTGTGCAGGATTCTCAAAATCAAGGTTTCCAAAATGAACTTTCAGGACTTCCAGATTAAACTTTGTCCTGATCCAGGCAGGCTCGACTACGGAGTAACCAAAGGAATCTGTAAAACGAATAGTGGGATGATTATGGGCGGTGACTGCATGAGATACAGCCAGTATTTCAGATGCAGGCCAGGTATGCCCATGAAAATATCCTGTTCCGTCAATAACTGCACCGCGTGCGGAATGAACCCTGATATCCTTGTGCCTGTTGAAAAGAAGTTCGATTCCTCCATCATGGTTTCCGGGGATAATATCAACGTGTGTATGTTCTGCAAGTGTTTCGAGGAAGCGAGGAATTTCGTCTTTCTCCTGCCAGGAGACCTTAGGAACATTATGTTTCACGTCCCCAAGAAGTATTACTCTATCAGGAGAATTTGCCTGGATATAGCCAAGAAGCCTGTCCAGCCGCCCTTTCATCTGGCTGGGCAAATTGATCCCGCTCCTGTACAGGTCCCACTCGATCCCGAGGTGGATGTCTGCAACTACCAGTGAGGTTTCTTTGTTCCTGACGATGAGGGCAGGTTCTTCAAGGATTGGGGTGATTTCGGGTGGCATAGTCGATAAAAGGTTGTGTTTCAGGATTTGAAAAAATTATTCTTTCTGAAAAGAAAACTATTCTTGGAAATAAAGTATGACTTTCCAAACCTGTAGTAACATGTAGTTTACGATATTTAAAGGGTCGGGACTGAACCGTATGTAATAGGTAGAGGGAAATATCATGATACAAAACGCGATTCTTGTAAAAAATCCGAAAACTGAGAAGAACCAGAAGACAGTAGAGAGAAGAACAAAGAATACAATCAATTAACCGCCTTATCGTCGTTGTCCCGTCTTTTCCTGCAACCTAAGGCCTATTAGCACTCCAAATAAGAGAAGTAGCAGTATTACAACTCTCTGAACCAGACGAGCTGCACAAGATACCAAATTGTTTGCTGTCAGTTAGAACGCAATTTTGTATTCCAAAAACCTATATATGCTGCCATTTATATACATAGAATTGAATAAAATAGTTATTATCCATTGAAACAGGGGGAAATTTCAGATGGGGGTAAAGAAAAATGGGAGTAACAACACCGGCTGATCAGGCAGCCAAACCAAAGACTCTTTTTACCAATGTTCACGTCTTCGACGGCGTACACGAGAAGCGCATCGAAAACGCCTACGTTCTTGTTGAAGGTAATCTGATCAAGCAGATCTCGGCCCAGAAGATCACCGCTGACGGCGCGATGGTGATCAACGGCGGGGGACGCACGCTGATTCCCGGGCTCATCGATGCCCACTGGCACACCATGTTCTGTTTCTGGCCTATCAGCAAAATACTTAGTTCCGATTTCGGCCTTCTCAGCATAGCGGCCGCCAAATCGGCTGGAGAAACCCTCCTGCGCGGCTTCACAACGGTGAGGGATGCCGGTGCCAATGTTTTCTCGATAAAGAAGGCCACTGATGAGGGTTTGATCGACGGCCCTCGAGTTTATCCTGCCGGCGCATATATCAGCCAGACCTCCGGTCACGGCGATTTCCGTGGCCCTAATGACGTGCCTGAGAATCCAGGCACTCCACTCGACTACATGCAGCGAGTCGGGCACGTGTTGATCGCAGATGGGGTGCCAGAAGTGATTAAGCGCACCCGGGAGGTGCTTCGCATGGGTGCCAGCCAGATCAAGGCCATGGCAGGCGGCGGCGTGACTTCCGCCTACGATCCACTGGATGTTACGGAATACACCTTCGACGAGATGAAGGCGATCTGCGACGTTGCCAAGACCTGGAACACCTATGTCATGATCCACGCCAATACCGACGCGGCCATCCGGCAGTGGATCGAAGCCGGTGCCATGTCCGTCGAGCACGGTTTCTTCATTGAGGAAGAAACAGCGAAACTGATGGCAGGAAAGGGAGTGTGGTGGAGTATGCAACCGATGTCGGTTGGTGATGAAGACGCTTTCAAATTCGAGAATCCCATTAGCACTGCCAAGTATGCGCAGTGTGTTGCCGGCCTGGAGAAAGTCATCGCGCTTACCAAAAAGTACAAGGTCAAAACCGCCTTCGGCACCGACATGCTGTTCGACCCCGCGCTCGCCGCGAAACAGGGCAAGTTCCTTGCCAAGATGAAGAAGTGGTACACCCCCTATGAAGTGCTGAAGATGGCCACTCACGATAATGCCCAGCTGATCAAACTTTGCGGCCCGCGTGATCCCTATCCCGGAGAATTAGGCGTGTTGAAGGAAGGCGCGTATGCCGATATGCTGCTTGTGGACGGGAATCCGCTGCAAAACATAGACCTTCTCGCGGACCCGGACAAGAACTTCGTCGTTATCATGAAGGACGGGAAGATCTACAAGAATACGGTCAAGTAACAGGCGAATGGAAAGGAGAATCGAAATGAATACAATAGCTCAGGAAGCGAAACCGGTGAGCAAGGTGCTCATCACCAACGCAAATATCTTTGACGGCAAGAGTGAGAAATTCGCTGAGGGCATAAGCGTGCTGATCGATGGCAACAAAATCGCCAAGATCGCTGAATCCATCCCGGTCCCGAGCGGCGCAACGGTCATCGACGCCAAGGGTCGCACGATGACACCTGGCTTTATCGCCGCACACGAACATCTTATCGGGCAGGTGCCCTTCAACGAGCTCACAAACGATACTCGCTACATGGCATATGCCGCCGTCGAGACCGCCAGGACCTATCTGATGAAGGGGTTCACGACGGTCCGTGATGCCGCCGGCAACACCTATTCGCTGAAGAAGGCGATAGACCAGAGGATCATCGTCGGTCCGCGCATCTTTCCTTCCGGCCCCATGATCTCCCAGACCTCGGGGCACGCCGACCATCGGCACGATTCCGAGGAGTCTGCCCTCGTCGACGGGGCGTGGGACCCGATGGTGCGTTTTGGCGACATGGTAGTCGTAGACGGGGTGCCCGAAGTGTTGAAGGCCGTCAGGGAGTGCCTGCGGCGAGGCTCCTCTCAGATCAAGATCGCGGTGGGAGGCGGTACAGGCTCCCGTTCCGACCCTCTTGACGTTGTCGAATTCACGCCCGAGGAGATCCGCGCCGCCGTACAGGCTGCTGAGGACTTTGGCACTTACGTTATGGCGCACGTCTACAACAGCGAAGGGATCCGGCGTGCGGTCGACAACGGGGTGAAGAGCATCGAGCATGCCAACCTCATCGATGAAGCGACACTCTGCTACATGATGGAGAAGGATGTCTGGCTCTCTCCTCAAGTGATCGTCTGCACCTTCATCCCCAAGGCGTACACCGAAGACCAGGCCAACAAGCATCGGCAGGCCTATGCTGGCATCGACAGCATGTTCACCAACGCGAAAAAGATCGGCTTCACCAAGATAGCTTTCGGCTCAGACATCGTCACCGACCCAGAAATGGTCAAGCGCATCAACGATGAATTCGAGTATCGCACTAAGTGGTTCAGCAACTTCGAGATCCTACGACAGGCCACCTCGACTACCGCTCAACTGTTGACGCTTTCGGGTCCACGCAACCCCTACCCCGGCAAGCTCGGTGTGATCGAGGAAAGTGCCTATGCGGATCTGCTGCTCATCAACGGCAACCCGCTCGAGGATATTTCGATTCTGACAAAACCGGAAGAGAACCTCGTTCTGATCATGAAGGACGGTAAGATCTACAAGAACATTCTCCATGAAAGAACCCAGAACAATAAATGAGAGGAGGGTCAAAATGAGAAGTGTTGACAAGGAAGGGAAAATCAGAATTGCCTTGGCCGGTCTGTTTGAAGAAGTAAATACTTTTGCTCAGGAATAACCTTTTTTTAATAACGCTCAGTGCTCATCTTAACTCTTTTTCCGAAAACTTTTCGACCCTTTCCTAGAGCTTTTTATCATTTTCCGCATCTCTATAACTCGCCCTGTACTTGAAAAATCCTGCCATACATGTATCTTCGTTTGTCTTCGAGAAGATAATTTCCACTATCATCTTCGTCGCACTAGTTTTCTGTATCGTCTGGGGCATCACCAAGGACTGTTCTATTCCTGGGAACTATACCGTCAAACAGGAGAACGTGATCATTCCGGGGATAAAAATAATCCCCGGAAAAACAATCTGAGTTACAATAAATATTCGAATCCAGATTTTACTTCTCATACTTAAGTACATCATCAATAGTATCCACATACTCGATGTTGATTCCCACCTCTTTCTCTATGTACTCTTTAGCATCTACGACTTCAGACTGCTTTTCAATGACATTAAAACCGCCAAGCTTCCTTTCTACATATTTATATGTAACAAGCTGGTTGTTTTCCCTCGGAATGAGGAAAAGGGTTTTGCCCCCGGCTTTTGCTGCCTTAGCTTTTTCCAGAACTCCACCTATCTGACCGATATTGCCTTCATCGTCAATCGTGCCTGTAAGGGTTATACTATTGTTCAGTTTGGTATTGTTATCAATGGCTGAAATCGTAAGCAGGGTCATGAGAGCTCCTGCGCTGGGACCATCGACTCCCGGAGTTTCATTCGAAGCGGTAATGCTGAAAATAATATCACTGCTTGACATTTGTCTACTGGTTTTGTTTTCAGCGACGAAAACGGCAGTGTTTGCAGCATCCTGAAAGACCACACCCATCAGAGGAGTTGTCTGGACAAGCACACGGCCTTTTCCAGGCTGGATCTCAGTTGAGATATTGAGCAAAGCTCCTTCCTCAGAAACATTTTTCCATATAAAGGAACCTGATCTCTCAAGTTTTACTTTCTGGAAAACCGCAGGTCCCTGGAGAGTAGCAAAGCCTTCAACTCCTACAGGACATATTTGAGAGCCATTTTCAAGCTCAAAGACTCTTTCGCGATAGGACTTTAACTGAGAAGCATAAGACTGAAGCGATTCATTACTCTGATTTATCTGCGTCTTAAGGTTTTTATTTTCCGTTTCAAGGGAATTTATTTGAGTCTGCATTTCTTGGACCTGTTTTCCCTCAAAGGAAGGCTGTTCTTCAAACAGGACAAAGTAAGCGTTTGCAAAAAGCGAAATAACCAGTAAAAAAACAAGAAGTTTGGACTTCATACCACCTATCACTTTCGATTTGCTTCTTTAGATTATACTTATTATATTCCTTATGGAACCCATGCCTGAAAACTGCAAGAGACATTTATAATATATAATCACAGATTTAACTTAAAGACCCAATGGTAAATATGTTAGTTACAGATAAATGAATATGTTGATTATCGAGTAGTTAGTAGCCTGATTACTTGTAAATGCATCAATACATCAATAAACAAATAAATAAACAAATAAATAAACAAATAAATAAACAAATAAATAAACAAATAAATAAACAAATAAATAAACAAATAAACAAACAAATAAATAAACAAATAAATATCCTGGTTGCCAGTAAATGAACAACCTGATAACTGAAAAGTGAACACATGGATTCAGGAATCTCTCTATTCGAATCCACAAGCTTAAACTAAGAATTTATATAAGGGTATATACCGAGTTCAACCTTACTTTTAAGGGATTTCCTTTTCGGTCTCCTCTCCTTTATCCTTCCACATTAACATTACTTTCAGGTTTTTCTCATTTTCTGATTTGGTGATAACTGCCTTTCCATTCATTGTCAGCAGTAAGTTAAAAGTCAGTTCCATCTGAGATGGTCTGAACTCAGGGGGAGTGTCCTCCAGATTGCCTACAACTTTTTTAGAAATCTCCTTAATCATAAGCATCGCATTATCAACCGATTCTGTGGATTTTTCTTCCAGGGCTTTAGGAGATACGAGCGCAAATTTTTTTATTGTACCTGGAGCATGCCCCAGTTCGGCTAGAATATACCCTGCTTTTAAGGACTCCCTGCCGGAATTCTCAACAACTTTTTCATTAACAGTGACTTTTTCATCAACAGTTACTTTATCCAGAAACTGTTCCCCCCATTAGGCGATATGGGCGCATCTCACAGAAAAAGAGAGTACAACCCTGAGTAAGAATAGATTAACGTAAATAAAATAGTATATAAATGAATAAATAATTATGGTTCTTCGTTGTTTTGTGTGGATATTCTCATAATGTTCTCATAATATTCTCATAATGTTCTCATAATATTCTCATAATGTTCTCATAATATTCTCATAATGTTCTCATAAAAACCAATCAGGTCTTGAATTGAAAATCATTTTATCCATAGGGAATGACGAAGAGCCATAATCGTTTTGAGAATTCGAGTTAAAGAAGTTCAGACCTTAGTAATTTTATAAACTTTCTTCGGCTTCTTTTACATTGGGCCCTTCTTTTGTATCCTGTACAATATATCCCATAGATTTTATTTTTTCTCTGATAGCGTCTGAAACTGCCCAGTCTTTCTTTTTTCTGGCAGCTTCACGCTCTTCAACCAGTTCCATCACTTCTGTGGGGATTTTCTTTTTTTCGGACTCGTAAAAGAGACCCAGAGCATCCGAAAACTGTCTGTATAGAGAACAGAGATTTTCAAGGACCTGTCGATTTTTTTCGGATTCAAGATACCTGTTAGCTGTACGTGAAAGTTCTTTAAAAACCGTTAGGGCTTTCGGGGTATTGAAATCGTCTTCAAGAGCTTCTCTGAACTGGATATCAAGTTCAGGAAGGGTCTTAAGAACCTCTTCGTCTCCAGGATAAGTGGCATCCTCTGCGCTTTCCAGGCTAAATTCAAGGTTGTCGAGCGTTTCTTTAAGCTTTAAGTAATTATTTTTAGCATTTTCTGCAAAGGCATCGGAATAGTCAAGCTTTTTACGGTAGTGGACTGAAAGAAACATAAAGCGTACAACTTCCCCACCGTACTTCCCTACAATCTCGGGCAGGGTGAAGACGTTTCCTTTGGACTTGCTCATCTTTTCTCCTTCAACTATGAGGTGTTCTCCATGAATCCAGTTGCATGAAAACGGTTTTCCGGTTGCCCCTTCCGATTGCGCAATCTCATTTTCGTGGTGAGGGAAAATAAGGTCCACTCCTCCTAAATGCATATCCAGAGTGGGCCCAAAGCAGTTCATGGCCATTGCCGAGCATTCGATATGCCATCCAGGACGGATTTTTCCCCATGGACTCTCATAATAAATTCCCCTTTCGATTTCCTCAGGGATTGAAGCTTTCAGGAGAGCGAAATCACGGGGATTGTCTTTATCATATTCATCCACATCCACCGACGCGCCAATTATAATGTTATCAAAATCAAGCTTTGAGAGTTTGCCATAATCCGGAAATGCTAAAATTCTGTAATAGACCGACCCGCCTTTTTCATAAGCCATCCCTTTATCTATCAGCTTTTGCGTAAGTCCAATCATGCTGTCAACATTTTCCGTAGCTCTAGGGTAAGATGAAGCCCTTTTTATGTTCAGCATATCAAGGCCCTTAAAAAACTCTGCCGTATATTTATCCGTAAAATCCTTAAGTGACATTCCGGCTGCTTTCGAATCCCTGATGGTTTTGTCATCTATATCAGTAATGTTCATTACAAGTTTTACTTTATATCCAAGGTACTCAAGACTTCTCACAATATTATCTGCCATCAGAAAAGTACGATAGTTGCCTATATGCGGCATGTTGTAAACTGTGGGCCCGCAGGCGTAAATCGAAACTTCACCTTCCTTTAACGGTTTGAAAATCTCTTTCTTTCGTGTAAGGGTATTGTAAATCTGGAGCATCCGGAACGCCTCTGGAAATTTAAGTACCTGACTATCTGTAAAAACATTTATTAAAAGTATGACTAGATCTCTTTAATCTATTTGAATTTAATATAAGAATAATATAATTCATGTATTATTACCTAATTGTTTAGAGATGCTTTATTACTTCCGCTGCAAGCTTTTTAAAAACGGCTTGACCGAAAACCTCAGCAAAACTGCGTGGTCGTCGTGATCGCAAGCCTTTTTAAAAAAGGCTTGACCGAAAACCGTGGTAACATTTAGCCGTGGTAACATTTAGGTTTGAGGAACTTATCCCCAAACCCTATCCGGCGTGATCAACCGGCGCAACGGTTGCGGGTCAACGGTTGCAGCTCAACGATTTCAGGGCAAATTTCCTTCAAATATAGATACTCCAGATTTCTGCAAGATCTTTCCCAGCCGGAAAAGAGGAAGGCCGACAACATTAAAAAAGTCTCCTTCGATCCTTTTCACAAAGGCTGCCCCTTTTCCCTGAACAGCAAAAGCCCCTGCTTTATCAAGGGGTTCTCCTGTTCTGACATAGGCTGAAATCTGTTCATTGCTTATTTCGTCCATCCAGACTGTCGTGGATTCCAGTTCGTTGATTTCTGTCCCGCTGTCAAGGTCAAGGACTGTAAGCCCGGTTATAACCAGGAATCGCTGTCCGCTTAGGAGTTTCAGCATTTTCTCTGCTTCTTCGGAAGATTTTGGCTTCCCCATAAGTTCTCCATTAAAAAGCACCGAAGTATCAGCAGAAATTACAAGCCCGGAATTGAAGTGTTTAGCCACGTCTCTGGCTTTTCCGGCGGAGTGCCTTAAGACAAGTTCTTCAGGGAGCAGACCAGGGTAAGTAGATTCCATATAGGAACTGGAGTAGACCCGGAAATTATCGCCTATAAGCTGCTTAAGCAGTTCTTGTCGCCTCGGAGATGCAGACGCGAGAATAATCTGACGCATTGGAAGAACTCAGGATGCATGGAATATATTTGTGTTGCAGATAGAGGAGACATTGAAATTAATTAGTGAAATTTTAATTAGTGAAATTTTAATTAGTGAAATTTTAATTAGTGAAATTTTAATTAGTGAAATTTTAATTAGTGAAATTTTAATTAGTGAAATTGTTGATTATCCGCGAATACTTTCAAAGAACCTCCTTATATTGCAGAGATCCTCAGGTTTTCCCAGAAGGATGCAGGCATCTTTTGCATGAAGGATGAAATTGCCTTCTGGAGTGTAAATCAGATCCGAGCCTCTACGAACCGAAAGTACTGTAACTCCGTGCTTTGTCCTGAAATTCAGGTCTGCAAGGGCTTTTCCATCGAAACTTGAACCATCCTCTACTTTAAGAACCTGAATATCAACTCCCGGAAGCCCGTCTTTTATATTGAACTCGCTATCACCACATGTATTCCCGGACAATTTCCGCAGCATCCGGTAGCCATTAGCTCGCACATCATTTACGAGTTTTTCAATGTCTTCTCTTGGAACCAGATACTTTTCCAGCACCCGGACAAAGATTTCTACTGAAGTTTCATACTCCTCGGGGATGATTTCATCAGCTCCCAGGGAATTGAGGCGTTTCATTTCCTGTAGATCTCTCACCTTTGCGATGATGCAGATGTTCGGATTCAATTTTTTTGCAATTTCTACTATCTTACCTGTGGCATTTGAATCCGAGATCCCTATAATAAGAACTCTTGCATTCTTAACGCCTGAATGTTCCAGTACAACCTCAAAGGTTGCATCTCCATAGTGGATGTTCTCCCCTTTCTGCTTTTCCTGGACAACAGTTTCAGGGTTTGCTTCTACGATAATATAAGGGATGCCTGCTGCTTTTGCAGCCTTCGAGACTGTTCTTCCGGAAAAACCAAAACCTACGATGATTAAATGATCTTTCATTTCAGGCTCGGCCTGTTCTTCTTCTTTAATAGGTTTCGAATATAATCCATGTATTAGCTTCATGCCATTGGTTGTTTCTGAAACTTTTGTGACAAGGAAATCGATAGGCTTGTAGGAAGAATTAATCAAAAAAGGCGTAACTCCCATGGTAATTATAGAAACTGCAAGAAACGCCTGGTAAGTATCTTCAGTCATGAGAGAATATTCCACCCCCAATCTGGATAGAACAAAAGAAAATTCTCCTACCTGAGACAACGCAAACCCTGTCAATATAGCTGTACGGAGCGGGTAGCCGAGAAGAAATGTTATAGTTACTCCTGCTATTGATTTGATAATAATTAAGGCAATTGAAGCAAGAATCAGGATAGAGAGATGATCAAGCAAATATCCGATGTTCAAGAGCATCCCTACAGACACAAAAAAGAAACTCATGAACATATCTCTCAAAGGTACAATATTGCCCATTGCTTGCTGGCTGTACTGGGAACCTGATATGACAATCCCAGCTAAAAACGCGCCCAGAGCAAGAGACAGTCCTATACTTGAGGTAAAGAGAGCGGTAGAAAGGCAAATGAAGACAACACTGACAAGAAATAACTCTTTATTGCCTGTCCTGCCCACATGGTAGAATATATAGGGAATCAAAAATTTGGCACTCAGGATAAAAACCAGAATGACCAGTGAACCTTTGAGAAAAACAGTTGAAAGTGAACCTTCAAAATTTAGAGAATCTCCAGCTAATAACGGGGTAATGAGAATTAGGGGAACGATAGCGAGGTCCTGAAATATCAAAATTGCAAGTGAGGTTTTCCCATGTTGTGTATAAACTTCGTTTCTGTCCTGGAGGACTTTGAGTACTATTGCAGTACTGCTAAGCGAAATTAAGAAGCCTATAAAGGCAGATGTAGCTGAGCTGAAGCCTAGAGAAGAACATAATATGAGGACCAGAAACGTAGTTAAGAGGATCTGGAGAGTTCCACCCAAAAATAAAGCCTTTTTCATCTTCCATAGTTCTTTTAAGGAGAGGTCAACTCCAATTGTAAAGAGCAAAAAGATTACACCGAGATCGGCATTCAGTTCATTCTGTCCTCCATTGAGAATACCAAGCCCATATGGACCAATCAGCATTCCGGTTACAAGAAAACCAAGTACAGGAGGGACTTGAAATCTGTAGAAAATCGTGAGAATCAAAATAGCAAAGCCAAGAAGTACGTCAACGTTTGCCAGTAAAGAGGATACCATTTATTTTGCTCCTCCATATGTTGAAATAGGGCTATTTGAGCCTTTAGAATTCTTGAAAAACCTAAGATAGACCCGAGAACTAAGTATTAAGATTATACTCGTCAGCTCCAAAATTTTGCAACTGTTCAATAACAATATTTATTAAAAGATATAGTATTTTCGGTTCTAGGTCAAATTCTCATAAATCCAGGAAACTGCTTTCATGGCATCTAAAACTAAGAACAACTAATGAAATAAAGTGAACAAAAAGTGAAATTTAAAGTGAACAAAAAGTGAAATTTAAAGTGAACAAAAAGTGAAATTTAAAGTGAACAAAAAGTGAAATTTAAAGTGAACAAAAAGTGAAATTTAAAGTGAACAAAAAGTGAAATTTAAAGTGAACAAAAAGTGAAATTTGAAGTGAAATTTAAATACACTGCTTAAATATTAAATGAAAGAGTCAATAAGAGATTGAGAAGTAAATATTAATTATGTTGAGCATATGGAATAAATGAATGATCAGGTTGCTCTTCCATGTTGACAGAAGTGATTATTTGGATTTGCATTTTTGAGATCATATTCCTTCCAGACTTCACATGAACTGCAGATGCATTGTCTATCAAAGTCAAGATCCTGACATGTGGCAGGACCTTCCGAGCAATAAACTCCCGGAACGTTCTCGGGATCCGGAACCTCGCCTGCAGGCGCATTCTTCAATGCCTGTTTTACACTCTGACCTTCACTCTGCGCACATCGACTATTAGCCTGAACCGGACACTGCGAGCATCTACACCTGTTAATATTTTCTTTTACATAAGGAACCACAAACTCTGTTCCTCTTTCAAAAGTTACATTCCTGTCTCGAGGTGTTATGTTCTTCTCTTCGGTTGGTGCATCTCTTCCCATATTCTATTACCCCCAAACTTAATACTCAAATTGGTTTTTATTCCCCAAGTAATTATAGAACCAGTTTTAGAATTTTTAGTTCATTGTAAATTTAGAGGTCTGGAGAATAAAAGTCTTTTCAGTTACAGAACGAGTATAGAGTAATCACAGAGCGAATATGTAGTAGTGATCTTAAGAGACTAATGCATTTCAGGTTATTTCATTTCAGGTTATTTCGTTTCAGGTTATTTCGTTTCAGGTTATTTCGTTTCAGGTTATTTCGTTTGAAGTTACTGCAATTGAAAGCAAACAGGTTTCAATTGAAATATATTGGAAAAGCAGGACGATAATTAGAATTGTTGGTTGCACTGAGAAGCGAAAAAGTAAAACTCGGAGGGTTGTGGACGGTAAAACCGTTTTCTTCTCTGAGGTGGTAGGCGATACAGATTAGAAACATAGACTATTTGATCTCAATTATGGGAGTCTTCAGCCCCCTGATCTTCCGAACTGACAACCGGATACCCTGCATCAATCCAGGCATTAATACCTCCTACCATACTATAAACCTGTGAATATCCTGCGTTTACAAGCATTATACCTGCTGTATCACTTCTGCGTCCTGTTCTACAGTAAACCAGTATTTTCTTCTGAGGAACTTCATCTATGCGAGCCTTGAGCAGCCTATCCGAACTCAAATTTGATCCAAAGGCATTGCTTACCGGAATTAGGGTCGCTCCTTTGATATGAGATGAGTTAAACTCATCAGGCGTGCGAACGTCAAGTACGAATACGTCACCTTTCTCAATCATTTCTTTTGCTTCCTGTACACTTACGTTCTCAAGCCCTGAGGTGTTTTCCTTTCTCTGTTCCGAAAAGATTAAAAGTGCTACCAGAAGCAGAAAAATAAGAGCACCAAAATGCATCAAATTTCCTTTATTCAATCAAACTCCTCCAGCGCTATATATTTGAGACTTTGAAAAGTTAATGGATACATTTATTTCTTTATCATATGCACACAGTTTCTGTGAACTACTTGTTTCTATAAAAATTACTTTCCAGATACAACTCTATTTCTTAAATAAACTAAGCCAATTATAAACTAATCCAATTTTCACTTTAAATTTCTTTTTATCTTTATTGGTGATCTCCAGTCTAGCAGTTTATCGAGTAAACCCCGAATCAAAAAATATAGCACTAAAGGATGAGCTAAATTTGGTCAAAAAAGTTAATTGAGAGTTAAGAGATAAATCCTGTATAAATTAAATCAGTAACAGGAAAAATGTAACGCTGACCATCAGGTACAAAGTAGAAGTTAGCAATTTGAGTCTCAGGAATTTATCCTTAATCAAGCTATACCTAAAAGTTAGAAATTGTCCCTAGAAGTTAGAAATTATCCCTAAAAGTTAGAAATTGTCCCTAGAAGTTAGAAATTATCCCTAAAAGTTAGAAATTGTCCCTAGAAGTTAGAAATCCGAAAAATTAGAAATCCGATAAGTTTCAAAAAAATACAACAGATTCGTACGATTATGAAATTTATGAAATATAAAACGAGACTCATTCGTAAATGCATTTCGACGACTGCCATCCAGTGTAGGGAAAGAAACTATGCAGTTTAACTAAAGAACCAGTCGCATGAGAATTCAACCTGTCTAATCCATAATTATGTGATAGAAGTACGTGCTTACGCCTCTACTACTTAAACGCATAATTTCTGTTAAGAGTAATCCCCATAGAAACTCTAAACTTGAACTATTGAGGACTTAATGGTCCCTGCAGCCTGATGTAAGACATTACGAATGAGTAATAATTTGTTTCATACTTGTATCATGACAGCCTAGTTAATTTAACTAGCAATCAAGCCAATCGTCGCCTAATCCAAAGAAGCAACCATTTCCGTAGAAGTAATTGGATTCGAAGAAGCTACCTCCAAAGAAGGCTTCGAAGTCAAAGTCACAGTCACATTTATCCTTTTTACAGCATTTATCTTTGTGACCGCATTTATCTTTGTGATCGCATTTATCTTTGCATCCCCAGTCACTGCATTTATCCTTGTTGCAGTCGCAATCATTTTTCCAGTAGCCTGCACTGGCTGACCCAGCTGTAAGAGATGCTACAAAAAAGACCAGCACTAACACACTTATTGTCTTCCTAAGTATTCTCATTTGTACACACTCCTTCAATTTGATACGACTAAGCTGTCGGTGTTTCAACCAGTTTTATCGGTAGATACAGCACTTAAGTATAATTTTATCACTTAGTTATTGACGTTATTCTGAAAGACATATTACTGACAGATTTTGATCTATTACTGACAGATTTTGATCTCATTTGATGTGCCGAAAAAATTTGCCGATTAAAATTATCCCAAGTTGCCCCAACAAATAGTACGTACCAACAGGAGATTATACTCAAAGAATATAATAGATATAGAAATATAAATAAGAAACCATTGTTAATTAAAAGAATATATCTGATAATATACTATTGACAGCTTGTTTTATACAATTTTATTTTGCATAGCTTATTCTTTTGAGTTGCAACCTTTTTTGTTAAAAGACTTATTTCAAAACCTAATATATACTTAGTTCAAAGAGCGTTTATGCTGGCTCCGCGATTTGAAATTGCCCTGTCAATTTAAGGAATTGAATTAAAAAACGAATTTTAGGCTATGCAATAATCTGCAAATTTTATAGGTTTTTGCCTGATAAATAATAGCTAAGGAATTCGGAAAACAGATAAGAACCAGTAGCAAAAAAGATTGAGAACTTTTGCAAATCTACTTTTTTTCCCTTTCTGAAAACCTGTTAATTTTACTGGAAATGCGCTGTACTTTGCTGCGCAGTTCTTTAATCTCTTTTGAGGACGACTTTTCACTTCCGACAAGAAGGCTTGCAAGGGCCGCAGTTGCATAGACGAAAATGTAAAAAGCATAAGCAGATAATAGAAAGACCAGTATCTTTCCTTCAATGGTTTTTGGCCAGTAATTACTTCCTACTGTAATCATAATCATTGCTGTCCACCAGAGAGCATCCGGATAAGAAGTAAAACCTTGCCGCTCAAAATCATACATCCCCGCGGCTCCAAGTAGAGTTATCAAAGTCGTAAGCAGCAGGATATATCCCAAACCCCGCTGCTCTATTATCTGCCGGGCTGTTCTTAAACTCCGATAAAAAGAAGAGAGAACACTGGCCAGATGAAGAGATCTGACATGGCTTGCAAACATGACCAGCTTGAGTCCGCTAAATAGCTTAAGAATTCTCAATGCAGGCAAAAACAGGGAAAGAGCGACAAGCCAGTTTTCCTTTAAATAATCCTTCTTTTTCGGGAAAACTACCAGTTCAATAAAAAAATCAATTATAAATATTTCCCAGATAAAAAAACTTAATGTCTGCAATGTAGCCCAATTTTCGTAGATGTCCGATCAATTTTCATAATTGTTCCGACTATCGTTTTTTTCTGAAAACATCTCAGTTGTTCAAACATATGTTTTTGAAATCTCCTACAATTTTCGACCTTTTGCCTTTATTGAAAGTTTCCAGCACACATTTTTGAAGCTTCAGTTGAGACAATAACTGCAGATTTTCGAGTAATTCTCCAAAAACGATAACAAGAAAAATGTTATTTTTTAAAGACATCTGCGGAAGGTAGGATTTATAATCACGAGGCTAAATAATGCAACTGTCCAATGAAGTACGATGAAGTTTTTTGTTGCAACAATTAAAGGCGTGACTATAACTGTCAAAGTCAGGGTAAAATGTAAAAGTGTAAACAATTAAACAAAATATACCATCAGAGGTTATGGAACAATCTTTTTAAGTAAAGGTACTTTTTGTAAAAAAAACACAATAATAAATGATAAAACAACCAGTAAAAAAGTCACCAACGGAATTGATACGATTGGGCTTAATACCTTTACCGATAACAAACGTATCCCTGACACTCCGTGTAATATAAAATGTAATAGCATTGGATGGACAAGGTATATTCCCATAGTTGCTCTACCAATTGCGTTTATTAATTTTCCAGATGCCGACCCTATACCTACTGAAAAGCGACTGAATATCGCCTGTATCAATATAAACAGACATGGCGAATAAGTTACTGATGTTATGGCAAACAAAACATGAACCGAACCATAAAAATTTTCACTCCGACCAGTAAGATAATAGGTCCCAATGATCGTAACTACTATTGAAACTATAACCAGAAGACTGGATAAGTATACTATTTTCTTAGTTATCCTGGTTTTTTTAATTACATAGCCTATGAAAAAAAAACCAAAATCCCAGGTTGCAGCCACTAAGGGTATTCCATTTCTGTATCCGAGTAATCCTAATAAGCTACTTATGGGTACAAAGAAAAGCCACAATACCAAGTAATAACGTACATCATAAGCACTTGCATGCACCAGGATTCTGCGTAGCAAAGGAGTAATGAGATACAATCCGATGATTACATAGAGGAAGTATAAATGAAAATATATTTTGTTAGCAAATAATTGCTGCACAAAATTAGCAGTGAATAAGCTAAGCACATTATAATTATTCTTGAATACCCAATATATCATTGACCATGCCACTAGAGGTATAACGACCTTGCTAAATCGTTTTGAAAAGAATATTTTGTCATCTTCTTGCTTATCCAGCAACAAATAACCGCTTAAGATGAGGAAAATGGGCACCGGAAACCGTATGAATCCGTTATATATGTTTGATGCCCACCAATCTGTAAGTGGGATTTTATTCCAGTAAAAAATAAACGAATCTTCTACGTGAATAGCTACGACGGCAATTATTGCAATAATTCGAATTATATCAATCCAAAAAAGCCGATTGTTTTTAGTAATATTATCCAACTTGTTACCCCTAAAAATTCAAGCCATTTTTATTAATATCCTCTAACATTTTTTATTACAGACGGTCTCAAAACTCGATCCATTTCTATAATTAGATAATTAACTTGACATTGTTGACTTTAAAATCAGACCGGAAGTTACTCTAAAGTTCAGTTATATATCTGCCTTAAAGCAGGATGAATTATCTCAATTGCAGAATTGACTGTAGTTTTGAGACAGCTTGATTAGTGAAATTTTGTTAACTTAATTTCAGTACTTATTTTTAAAAATCTGACCTACAACGTACGTTAAGACATATTTAAGTTAAACTGAAAATCCGGTGTGCTTTAAATCTTAAACTATATAAAATGAGAGTGTTTTATCCTGAATTTATTTCGTTTTTCGATTTCGTTTTTTGATTTCGTTTTTTGATTTCGTTTTTTGATTTCGTTTTTTGATTTCGTTTTTTGATTTATTTTATTACGTAAATATCGTATCCAGATGACCTAATATTTTAATTTAACTTAAATATTTGTTTCTTTTACATAATCGTTCCAAAATACCAAATGAACTGGAGTTTACTCAGCTTTTAACCTTTTACATCGCTTGTTGTTGTATTGTATATTGAACTTCCAAATGGTTTTGAACTTGCGAAATCATTTCAGGATACAACATCGATAAACGTTGTTTTTAATCTGAGATAGCAATTAAATAGATTCGCTCTTTATTCTGTTAATGGTGAGTTCTTGACCGACAATAGCATAACTACCGGAGAAAATATTTCAAATGCAGTGCTGGACAATATTTACCAGCGTCGATCTGTGCGCAACTATTCTGACAAAGAGGTTTCCGACGAAGTAATCAAAGAGATTATAAAAGCGGGAACATATGCCCCCACAGCCGTGAATAAGCAGCCATGGCGGTTTGTGGTCATAAAAAATAAGCAGCTCATTGAGGAATATGATGACCGTGCTAAGAAAGCTTTCCTTGCTGCATACAAAGATACCGAAAACCCAGAGCTGGCAAAATTTGTACAATTTTTATCGAAACCGGCAACTCGAATCTTCTATGAAGCGCCTGTTCTCATTTTATTGTTTGCATCTCCCGATGTTATCAATGAGCATGACTGTTCTCTAGCCGCTGAGAATATGATGCTTGCAGCTCAATCTTTAGGAATCGGCAGTTGCTGGATAGGTCTGGCTGAAGGCCTGGGCTACGATATGGAATTCCTGAAGGAGGTAGGAGTGCCAGAGGGTCATAAGCTTATCGCGCCGCTGATCTTCGGATACCCGGCAAAGCAGAACCTTAAAGCGCCTGCTCGTAATGCTGATGTCATATTAAAATGGATAAATTAACCCTCCTAAATAAGGGCATAATATAAATTTCCCACTGTTAGGGTTTACAATATATTTAGAGCCTATCCACAGTGTTTTTATTCACTTATCTTTTTTGAAGAATATGAAAAGAGGGTTGATAGCCGGTGACGATGAGAACCGTTTTTTGGAACGGGGGTGGTGGTGTATATACTTGGGTTGGTTAATACAGTTATGAGAATATGTTCCCGTTCCTGGATATAATAAGTAGTAGCATCTACTTAAATAATACTGAGAAAAATAATAGCACTGATACAATAATTGTGTGAATTTTACTAATTAATGAATTGGAATCACCTATCTGTGGCTCAAAGTGTAAATAAAGTTAAGTGGCTAGAAGAAGCAAAAAATACTCGTAATCTGGATGATGAACAGGTTTTTAACCTGCTCGCCGATGTTTGCAGAAATTCAGATGCTCACTACGAAAGCGCCATTGGATTAGTGCCAAAATGTTAAATTTTTTGTGGAGTTTCATTTTAGTGACTTTACTGGTTCTACAAACTTATTCTAAAATTCTACTCAAAAAACAAGATATAAGTAAGCAGTGAAGAGAAACCCCGCCAACGGGTTTGTGAGGGGCAGGGAAAGAATAAGACCTGCCCCTTATGATTACAGACCAAACCTAGGAAATAGGTCTGCATATGAATATCAGTGTTAAAAATATTTAAGTGTTTTCGTGGTGTTTATTTTAGGTTCTCAATGTCTGTGAAGATCACAGAACCTCAGCAATTCCAGTCATTTACCACGTCAGCAAGCATAAATACAATAAACTCTTTAAATTCCTTTGAAATGAGAATGAAGCTGAGATCACTGAACTGCTATAAAGTATTACGCAATTGTTGATTTGCTATTTTGATCTTGTGAGCTGCAGACGAGAGCAATCTGCAGCTCATAAGGAGATCTGTCCGGAAGTACAAGTGCATCGATTGAGAAAGAGGTTACTCCGAGACGAAGCCTTTTTGTTGAAAATAAGAGTTGTATGGATCCTGGGTATTTTTTGAATCGAATCACTTTGTACCTCCAAAATATAAATAAACCAAATTTGTTATATAGTTTTTGGATATATTCTATATATTTTGAGTTTTGCTATTTAGCTTTATTTTCATAAGGATGATTGGCAGGGATGAGATAGATCAATAGTACTGAAACCTTCTAGTTGAATTAAGTTTCCCGACCTATATTTCTAACCTGTTTTTTACGACGGACGTTAGATTACTAGCAATAAATTTAATATGTAAAATAGTATTAAACTTATATCATAATTTGCATTAGATTTTGTTAGAAAAATTACTGTCAGTCCATGAAATTAAAAGCGATGAGAGAAGAGCATGAGTACATCGGGAGAACAAGAGTTCCTTAAAATGTATACTAATTTAAATGAGACTCAGTGTGATAATGTTCCAAATAGTCCCAGGGTTTTCATAAGTTACAGTCATGATTCTAATAAGCATAAAGAAAATGTGTTCCGGCTTTCAGAACATTTGCGTAGAGAAGGAGTTGATTGTAATATCGATCAGTATGAAACTTCTCCTCCAGAAGGATGGATTCAGTGGATGATCAATCAAATCGAAGAAGCTGATTTTGTCCTAATCGTCTGTACGGAAAACTATGAAAAAAGGTTTAAGGGTAAGGATGAAATTGGAAAAGGCAGGGGTGTAAAGTGGGAAGGTGCAATTATAACACAAGAACTATACTACTCCGAAGCTAACAATAAGTGTATACCTATTGTGTTTTCTCCTGAGGATTCAGAATATATTCCTTCTATTCTTAAAAGTGCCACTTATTACGTGCTTAATATGGAGGAAATTAATGATGAAACTTATGATGAACTTTATGCTCGTCTTACATATCAAAAACTTGTCATAAAGCCAGACATTGGGGAACTGAGGCTCATAACACCAAAATATTGCTCATCATCCGTAAGCACGCAAAAGGAAGAAGGAGAGATAGCTGAGAGTAACCAGAAACCTGTGATTGGTAAATTAAGAAAAATAACTCCTGAGCCTCAGAGCTCAAAGATTCATGAAACTTTCACCAGTCTTTCAAATGAAAAAATTGAAAATTCAGAAGATGAGAATCACTTTAAAAGAGAAAATGCAGAAAAAATTATTGAAAAAGTAGTTAGACCTTTGAGGGACTATGCAAAGTATATAAAGCTATATTTCGAAAATGGAGATTATATTCTTAATTTAGAGAATAAAGCTATAAATTTAAATCTTAAATTCGATGGGTGTGAATTTATTCGAATTTGTGAAGAAAGTAACAGATTCCGTTTAAAAGATGAAAATTTAGTTTTTATATATAAAAGAGATGAGATTCTCAATACAAATATGCCACAAATAATTTCACATTTGGAGAACTATAGGGAACATTTTATAGCACTAAAAACTACTATTGAGAGCCTTAATATTTCAAACATTCCAACCTCTTTTGAAAGTGATATCGCCATTTTAATTGGAAAAGAGAATGGAAAGAGCGCTCTAGAAGAGGATGAAAGAAAGGAAGAATTTTTATTCAAACTTTATGCAACCGTAATTACAGGCAAAGGAACATTCGGTGGGCATGTCTGGGCTACCACATTGAAAGATAAAAAATCAAAGGAAGTCTTGAAGATAATCAAAAAGGATCCTTATAGTAATGAAACATTTACAAAAATAGAATATTTAAAGAATAAAATTATTTTTAATGTAACTGAATTAATTAATGAACTTAATGAATTGGATGAAGAGTTGCAAAATGCGTATTGTTTGTGACACTAAAGAGCCACCTTGTTTACTATAACTGCGCGGATCCTGTTTTCAACTCCAATTTTGATGTCAGTATCCACTCTGTTCAGAATAGCTTCAAGTTCATTTACTGTCGAGAGAATCTGAGGAATACAAACACAAGTGCCGAAATCGCAGTTACTAACTTAAAAGCTGGTGCAGATGCTGATGAAGGTGAATTTTCTGAAACTGGCTTTTTTGAAGTGGGTTGATCTTTGGGCTCAGACTGCTTAAAAGTAGGAGTTTCACCTTGATAGTATTCGTTGGAGATATAAGGATAAGCTACTGTGAATTCACCTTGAACCAGAGGTTCATCTTCACCGACATTATGTATTTGATACCAAATATTCACAGGCATTGTTCCACTTTCCCACTCTCCAGTTGGTTTTAGTGTCCATTCGTAAGTATATGTTCCAGGATATAAGGATTCAAAATATAACTTTTTATCAAACTCTGAAGGACCAGTTATAACTTCATATGGTGTTCCCACTCTTAAACTGCAAATTTTTACAAATAATATCGATGTCTGGTTCAATGTTAAATCAATTTTTACTTTAAACGGTTCTCCTATTTTCAGTGTAGGTTTAACTACTTCTTTTCCCGGTAAAAGCTGATCATTATAGTAAACATCTATAGTACCATATTGAGAACCTGCTGAAACGATATTTGTCAACAAAAGAAGTACCATTCCAAGTATAAAAATTCTAAATTTCATGATTATTCACCAAATTGTGCAACAAGAGTTTCATATCCAGCTGATTTTTCAGTAGAACCACCTGTTTTATCTCCAACTCCTTTCGGACCAGGCCCAACTATAGTAGTAGAGTACCCAACAAATTGAAATGTTAGTGGAACGTTATCTCCAATGTATTTTCCATTGTGTAAGATTGAATCATCTTTTCTGATGTACATCTGTCCCTTATGCCCAAAGTAAGGTTTAGGAATAACTTCATTATCGTTATCGTTGACTTTAAATTCTTTATACATTCCAACTGCCTCATATGACCACACATTAACCGTAAAAATCCAGTGTGGCGGCAATACCGGCAACCCGCATGGAACAGCTGCCATCGTCCTATCCAGTTTTTTTGAAATTTTGTCTCCGATTTCATCGGAATATCTATCAGCAGTTTCATTTGCCAGATTTTTCAGCTCGCTATCAATTTTTCCAAAACCGGTATCAATAACTCCGCCTTTGTTTACCGTAACTGCGCAGATCCCATCTGCAACTCCGATTTTAATATCGGTGTCCACTCTGTTCAGAATAGCTTCAAGTTCATCAGGTTCAATAGGCGGGTTTGAATCTCGAATTTCCGTTTTCATTATAAAAGCAAGTTCAACTGCCAGTTTATCCGTTGTAGATTTTTCGAGAATCTCATTGTCCGAAAGCCTGTTAAGGTAAGTTGTCGTGACTTCCCTGATTCGACTATCCTCTATGCAGTCGGAAATAACAGGGTTTGAACTAACCTCTTGAACTACATTTTCAAGAATTTGAGACCTCATTTCCTGCGCATACATGTGTTTCAGGTTATAAACTTCCGTGTCAAGACGAGTTGTATCCAGCGAAATATTCTGCTCGCTGAGGTTCTGTTCAAGCAGGAAAACTTCTGCGTTCAGGTTGGAAATACTCTGGCTGATCTGCTGTGCCATTTCAGTTTTTACGTACTCATCGCTTGAGGCGATAATATCTCCAATTTCCTCGGAAATGCCGGTTGTGAAAACGCAGGTATTCCGGACACCCAGGGGGTAAATCGTTTTTCCGCTCATGGTGTCAGTCCATTCGTATTCCTTCCTCAGGTCAAAATCAGGGTCATGGTATAGATAATTCGGTTTCTGGTCAACGATCAGAGTCAGATTTTCTGTCCAGTTGTATTTGCTTTCCGGCTGGCCGGTGACGGTCATTGTCGAGATTATACCCATGTCCTTCCCCAGAACCGAAGCAGCCTTCTCGATTGCAGGATTATTAAAAAGGGTCATAGGGCCTGAGGTCACACTGTCAAGCAGACCGGTATCAAGGCCTTTTTTCTCAAGGGCTTTGAGGATATAGGAGTTGAGGTCAGAATCCAGTTTACGGTTTTTCTGGTAGATATCTTCAAGCAGCTTGCTGTATGCTTCACTTTTTGCAATGTACCTGGCCGAGTCACTTGAAGCGTACATTGTTCCTGACGGCGTTAGGTACTGTTCTTTATTTACGTAAGCGTCCCGGTCTTTTTCCAATTTCATAACAAGTTTTTCCGCAGTTTCTACCTGAAGGACTGTTGGGTCCTGGCCGGGAGAATCAAGAAGAGAATAATTGAAGGATGGATTGTCCTTTTCCACAGAATCCAGCATTGAAAGTACTTCTTCTGCCATAATTCGGTGTAACCATGATGGGATATCGCAATTTACAGCCTGTTTGGGTAAATATTTTCCATCAGGATAATCCCAGAACATGCTTTCTATTTCTCTTAAATCCAGATATGCATCTCTGTATTTGTCGGCAGCATCGGAACAGCATGGGTCAAACCTTTCGGTTTTAGTTGTACCGTTGTCTGTGCTATTTTCTATGCTGTTGTCTGTGCTGTTGTCTATGCTATTTTCTATGCTATTTTCTATGCTATTTTCTATGCTATTTTCTATGCTATTTTCTATGTCGTTATTGCCTGTACTGTTCAAATAGAGGGTTGTTTCCCGGTATTCTCGCTCGATAGGGTCAGAATAAGTCAACAAACCGGAATAGCCACCCGCTGGAGGGCATTTGTGGTAGATTATTGTTAGGTTTTCAGCTTCGGTTTCGGCATGAGAAAGGGATGCGATATTGATTTTGCTTGCAGTTTGAGAATCCGAGCCACTTGACGTATCAGAATGCGTCACAGTTGTGTAGTTTCCATCAGGCAACTGTTCCCTGGTTTTCCATCTGTAGGTATAATCGTAAGCATAGTCTATTTTCCAATTTGTCCTTATTCTGTAGGATATATCGTACCTTATTCTCCAGTCAAAAACGTGATATTCCCTATCCAGGTAGCCTTCGCTTCGGTTTTCGACCATAAGGGTATCGTTACTTACGTAGGAGAAGTGAGGTTCAATCTTCACATCGGTTATATCAACCGAGTTCAGGCTGACAGATGCCGATGTGACCGACCAGCTGGTTACATCTCCTTCAGGAGGGTCAATTGAAGGGTTTAAGGATTCGGAGTACGAAACCTGGGTTGGACAATTCCAGGAATAAGACGGCACAAGAGACCCCCTGTGCGTTCCGGATGCATAATATTTCGAATACCACCTGACGGTTTGCCCGCTGAACGAAACTGATTCCGGGTCAAAATTTGCAGTTATTAGAGAGCTCATCGGGTCTGGAGAATCAAAACCATCTCTCAGGACCTGTCCCTGGACTGATGCGGTATAAACGCTGTCCGTGACCGAATGGATGAGGTCAGGATTTTTCTCTGTCCACACATGGTCGTTGAAGACCCAGCCGTCAAGAACCCCGTCGGTATAATCGGATGCTGAAAGTTCGATTTTTGAACTTTCGGAGAGGTCTTCAAAAGAAGTGTTTGTCGCTTTAAGGGATTCATCTATACTTTTTTCAATATCCAGAGAGAAGGATTTGTTCTGGGCAAGAGAATCGTATGTCGTTGTCAGGTTTACACCTTTATCCATTTCGTAAGCCGAAACTGAGTTATTAAGACTGGTAGAGTTCAAGCTGGAGTTCAAGCTTACACCTGTATTCTCACTTCTGGAATTGGAAATGTCTTCATAGAGGACTTTTCCATCATAGTAGCTTGTGTAGGTAAGAGCCAGAGGGTCAACTGAATCAAAAATTCTCTTCTGGGTATAAAGTGTAGCTCCATTGATTGAACTTGAAAGTGCAGGATTGGTCAGGATATTGAGAGGGCCGTTTGCATAATGCTGCCAGGGGCCATAGATAAAAGTCCTCATGTTTGTTGCTCCCAGCACTAAATTTGATGTCGAGTCAAGCCTCGAAGATTTTCCAAGCTCGGTTTCGTACTCCCGGACAAGTTCTTCAAGAAGAGGTTCCCTTGACGTGACCAGTGTGGAAAGCTTCATACTACTATTGAAACTTTCTCCGGATTCAAGGTTAACAAGGGTATAGTTCAGCGCAGGAATTTCAAAAACATAATAAATAGTGTAATTTTTGTCAGTAGGTGAGATTTCACGCTGCAGAGTTCCGGTTACTTTTCTTATTCTTATCTGTTCGGGTTCTATATCAGGTTCCACATTAATTGCATATTCCCTGAAAGTGTGGCTGTTTCCCTGGTAGTTTGTAGAAAGCAGAGTGTTAAAAGCGTCTGATGTGATATCTTTTACAGGGCTTACTTCAATTACAAACCAGTCAGAGGCTTTGAGTTCATCCCCGTAATAAAGTTCAATTGAAGCGTATCCCGAGGCTGCCGAATCCGGAATTTTTAGGGCTTCCTCAAGTGAGACCTTCTGGAAAAAACCGGTTGCCTGGCCGTAGTTCACATTTTTGATTTCGCGGCCTGAAGAATCATTGACAATTAGCAAAATATCCCGGTTTTTCCAGAGGGATTCGATCTTGCCCCATATATCGGAAGGCAGATTTATAGAAATCTGAAGTGTGTCCTCTCTTTCGAGGTTCTGGTTTTTTGGGATTACCATAAAACCGTCTTCCGAAAGCCTGCTAACGGCATCGCCTTCAGGCAGGATTACAGGGTGCTCTCCCTGCCATTCAAGGGCTTCCATTCCTGCATAATTGAGGCAGCGAGCAAGGTCGAACGAGGCGAGGTTGATGGCATCCTGCCTGGGATCACTATTCTCGGTCGTATAAATGGTTTCAGCTACTTTGCTATCTATTTTTAAAAGATATGTTGAAGTAAAGGTTGCAGCAAGCAAAATGAAAATTCCAATCACAGCATAGGGTATATAGGCACTGCTATCTTCAATGAAAGATGAAAAATCGTTAGAGAACTTCCCGACCATCAACCCCATCTCCAAAAACAGGAATGTAAAAATAAATCAACTAATAAGCCAACAAAATCTAAAAAATATTAAAGAGTTTACTCAATAAATACTTTACTTCTAAGAGGAAAACACTTTGTCAAGAACAATAAATTGGGCATAACTAAATATGAAAAATATACGTAGGAAGAAATTAAAAATATCAAAATGAATAAGTAAAAAATAAGTAACTATTCAGCCTACATAAAACAGAATCAATAGCCATCTTTGTTAAAATTAAATAGACAAATTTCTGCAAATTGATTTTATGGAACTGTTGGCAACTGACTGCGTTTCGTCCTCTTCTATAGGTTATTTCTTTGATTTCTTACTTTTACTAGAATCAATATCAATAGACATGTTTTGATAGGCTGAATAGTTACAAAAATAAAGTTAATTTTGAAAAAACCAAAAGATTTCCAGGATGTTTTCAAGAAGATCAGGGCAAAATCGTAAAGAGATTTATTTTCAGGAAGTTGCCAGATAATTGTCATGCTATTATAATTATTTTCACGTGTATTTAGACAAATGTGTATTTGGATAAATTACTAAGATTTTCTGTCTTGCAGGGTTGATATATAGCTGGATAACCAATGATGTATTTTGGATACTTCTTTAAAAATCAATCTGGAACATAATAAATTTAGAATAATTATATAATTTCAGTTAAAGATTTTTATATTGACAACCTATTCTCATTAATTTAATTATTAGTTTAACAACTACTGCAAGGACCTGACATATTAAGTAGATTCATTCTTGCTTTCCTAGGTTTTGATTGCCAATAGTCGAATGCTAGCGGAGCCAGTTCTAATTTTTGGCGATTCAGAAGAATAAAAAGGCGTTCAAATCTAGCAAAGCATCTGAACTTCAGTAAATTATCAAAGTTCCAGGATGTGCGGGTCTTCAATAGCTTGGAGAGTAGATATTATGCCTTTAAACGGATATGGTGTACTCAAAGGAAAGGCCATAGATACAAGGAATGGCCAGGGATCAAGTCCTCACTTTCAGGTGAAAGTAAGTAATGATGACCTCTTCAGGATAGCCATTAATGTCAAATCCCAGGTTGAGCCTTCAACTGTGCTCTACTATGCAGACGAAGATTTCAGCCATCCTCTCCTGAAAGACCTGGTGAATCTACCCTTTGGTTTTAAGGAACTGGAGAGCAAGCCTGATGGAATGGCGCTGGACTTCATTCGAGGCAACCTCTTTGATGCCATGCAGATGAAACTGCTGCCTCCAGACCTTCCTGGGCCTGATAACGACCTCAATGAGCTTTTCCATAAATATGTACAGAAAGCAATTTCCATGGAGAACAGCGAAATCTATGCCTTTGGCCAGCGATGGGGGCCAGAGGAGGATAAGCGTGATAAATACTTCGGTTTCAAGCCTGGAAATGGTATCCACGATATACACATGAACCAGGGAAATAGCTCTGACTGGATGAACGACGATGGAATATGGCAGGATGGTGGCATAATATTTCACTATCCGGACGAAAACCGATGGGTAGCCGTCTTCCTTGCTTTCCAGTCCCAGTCCTTCCACACTGAAGATGCCACAGGTCACGCAATCCCGGAGATTGTCGAGAAGCGTGTGTCTATAGTTGCTGCCCTTGTGAACCCGGGAGCAGGATTTGAAAGTAGTGTAACCATCCTTAATTCCACACCTGAGCCTATTATGCTTGACGGATGGAAACTGGTTGACAGGAAGAAGAAGAAGACAGGCCTTACAGGAACCATAGACCCAGGCTCCACCATGCGATTTCCGATCACACAAGGATATTTCAAACTGCCCAAAACCGGAGGCATTATAACCCTTCTGGACGATAAGGGCCTGAAGGTGGACGGAGTTAGCTATACAGAGGAGGATGCCACCAGAGAAGGATGGACTATAATTTTCTAAGTCCATTCCATTAACTTTTTTGTGTCGTTAAGGTTTTACGCTTAGGTTTTACGCTTGGGTTTTACTCTTAGGTTTTATGCTTAGGTTTTACGTTTAGGTTTTATGCTTCATATTATAGGGAAAAATTTTGAGATTTATCAAATTATTTTATCTACATTTGAACATCTTCCCTTCTTATTGATAATTTTCCTTGCATATCCCAAAAAAGCTAATCATGAGAAACGCGTAAATTTGCTTAATGTCCGTTGTTTCAAAGTATAACCGAATTGCACCCATATACGAACTGATAGATTTGCCTCTGGAATATTTCTTTTTCAGGGAATGGAGAAAAGAAGCTCTTTCAAGCCTGAGCGGAAAAATTCTGGAAATCGGAGTGGGAACCGGAAGAAACCTGGAATTCTATCCGGTAGGCTGTAGGATAATAGGTATCGACAAAAGCAAAGGTATGCTCCGGAGAGCCCAGGAAAAAGCCGAGGGAAGGAAAAACATTACCCTTTATCCTATGGATGCCGAACATCTTGAATTTCCGGATAACAGTTTCGATTATGTGGTCACAACTTTTGTTCTATGTACAATTCCTGATCCAGTTAAAGCTCTTAAAGAAATGAGACGAGTCCTGAAACCATCAGGGGAATATATAGCTCTTGAGCATGTGCACAGTGACTACCCTTTTGTTGACTTCATAGAACATTTAATTAATCCGGTTCTGTTTTTCTTGCTTGGGGATCATGCAACCCGGCATACGGTGAAGAATATCGAAAAAGCCGGCTTTACAATTAAGGAAGTGAAAAAACTGGCTTTTAAGGACGTTTTCAGGAAGATCAGGGCAAAACCTTAAACTTTTTACTAACGAATCTGTTTATAGATAAACAAAATTTTGAAATTAATAGATAGTTATTTTAAAAATAAAAAATATTATGTAGAAATATGTAAAAAGATTAAAACAAAAAACGAGTACTGATTAAAGTAATTTAATAAGTATAAGTATCGGATATGGAATATTTGGTTCCATTTCGACAATTAAAATGTCTTTTATTATTATTTTTTGTAGTTTCAGTTAAAAATCAGTGTCATGAGGACTAAATATTTACTCATATTTGTCATTTTTCTCTTTTTGATATATATTAATGATGTTATAATTAACCGTTAGTAATTTTAAATTTAAATTTAAATTTAATTAAAAAGTTCTGAAAAAAAACGATATCAATAGAAAGGAGGGGCTGAGAAATATATAATCATAAAAGAGCATAGGCTGAAGTTAAGGGCAGAATCAAAAGAAGTCGATAGATATCAAAGCGGGGCTGCAGTTAGAGAAGAATTGAAGTGAGAGGTAAAAATAGTATAGAGAGGGATTTTCCTCTCACTTCTTTTTGCTTCTTATATACGGAACCGGAATAAGGAATGGCGAACCTCATTTCCGGCTCCCTTGAAACCTCTTCTGAACTAAAGCTTGAGGAATGGCAAAAAACCTCGATAGCTTCTTCACTCAGGCGGGGTTTCGGATTTGTGGAGGGCAGGGTCGAGGAATGGCGAACCTCTTATACCTTGCTCTGCATTTTCGCTAAATGCTACTCATGAACCCCATTCAATATTAGCATTTAGAACTGCATGATATAGAATATCAATCACATATAAAACATAAGTGGAAATGATTTTTCTTTTTCTTTGATGTAATAAAGAACACTCAAAATTTTCAAGTGGCTTATCTCCTAACTGGGCTAAAATTGCTTAAACAAGCCATAATTTGTTAAGCCATTACACAACATAACCACAAAGAATTTATAGGAGAACTTTAAAAATTATTTAGCTAAATTCTACCGCTTGTTCAAACTAATTTTTACTACATCTTTTTCTACTTTCTTTTATATTTCGTTCTCTGCGTGAGCTCATCCAATAGCCACTTTTATTTCAGTCGAATACCCCGCTAGCTTGCTGCGGGGTACACCAGTGAAATTTTGATTTCACTACTAACAGTAATTGTCGGACAGCCTGTAAAGGTCGGGATATTCGTGATCCGCTGCGCTCTCTTAAAATAAAAACACGATCAAGAAACGCAGTATTTATTTCTTTTCCCAGAATTTCTCGGCTTCTTCTTCCATTTCTTCCAGTCTATCATAGTAATCTGGAAATTCGTTCAGATGAGCCAGGGCGATTTTCCCTGTCATTATGGGATCGTCGTTAGTAACATTTGTTAAGGGATCCTGGGTTCCATGTTCGAGCTCAACATCCATGCCTCTGCGGAACTGGTCAACATCAAACTCATCCCATTTTATTCCAAGCTGTTCCCCAACTGTTTTTGCCTCTTCAGCAGTAAATTGCTTTTTTGTCAAACTTCTCACTCCAACTGATTATTTAATCTTTGACAATTGTTTAATAATCATTTGATATTATTGAATAGATCTGTACTTAAGGATTTTCCTGTAAAACCAGGCTATGTATTATAGTTACTTCGCAAAGAGGAACTGTACTTTTGATAAAAATATAGAGAAGAAGTGAATAAGACCATAAAAAAGTATGAGAGAGCAAAAATGCTAGACAACGATTCTTTATTTATGAAAAGGGCAATCGAACTTTCACTTGAGAATGTGAAGAAAGGCGGAGGTCCTTTTGGGGCAGTAATCGTCAGAAAAGGGGAAATCCTTGCAGAGAGCTGCAACATGGTTACTGCACTTAACGATCCTACGGCTCATGCCGAGATAAATGTAATAAGAGAAGCAGCCCGGAAACTTGATACTTTTGATCTCAGCGGCTGTACTATCTACGCTTCCTGTGAGCCTTGCCCAATGTGTCTTGGGGCGATTTACTGGGCCAGAATTGGTAAAGTTGTTTTTGCCAATACGGCCTCTGACGCTCAAAAAATTGGCTTTGCGGATTCTCGAATTTATAGTGAGATCTCACTCCCTCCTCAGGAGAGAAATATAGAATTTCGACAGCTCCTAAGAGAAGAAGCCTTGAAGGCTTTTAAGGCGTGGGAAGAGTCCGAAAATAAGATAGAGTACTGAGAAAACCAGAACCAGTACTCAAATTCAAGAATCATGTTGTATCCTGAAATAATTTCGCAGATTCAAAATCATTTGAAAGTTTAATGCCCGATACAACAGCATGCGACGCAAAGAGTTAAACGTTAAGTAAGTTACAATTCCACTTTGGTATTGTGGAATAATCATGTAAAATGAAACAAGTTCGAAATTGGAGTAAAATAGTGGGTCAACTGTATATGATATATGATTGA
>Ga0268360_1001117_pt1 | contig 31362 bp, 29 predicted proteins | sample BioMet11_FD_192465 | JGI IMG/M metagenome (GOLD analysis project Ga0268360, IMG submission 192465) | Sewage microbial communities from Oakland, California, United States - Biofuel 11 (Illumina Assembly) | ecosystem: Engineered > Wastewater > Sewage > Unclassified | place: USA: California... | reverse complement strand
GGTGTCCGCCGGAGGGGAGAAGCTGGCCGCCACGACCAGCGAGATCGACAGGATCACCGAGAGCGTCGACAACATCAAGGACATCACCGCCATAATCGCCAACGTGTCCTCCCAGACGAACCTCCTGGCTATGAACGCGGCCATCGAGGCCGCCCACGCCGGGGAGTCGGGGCGGGGCTTCTCGGTGGTGGCCGACGAGATCCGCAAGCTCGCCGAGGCTTCGGCGGCGAACTCCAAGGAGATCGGCGCGATCCTCAAGGACATCGTCGACCGGGTCGACTCGGTCTCGAGGTCGGGGGCCGAGTCTAACCAAGCCTTCCGGGCCATAGAGGCTGAGGTGAAGGGGCTCCGGGACTCCCTGGCCGAGATATTCTCCAACATGAGCGAGCTGCACGCCGGCGGCGATCAGATACTGCAGGCCATGAACAGCCTCCGGGACGCCTCGGCCTCCGTCAAGGACGATTCGTCCCAGATCGGCCACAGCGCCTCCAGCATCAGCGACTCCATGAGCGACCTCAAGCGGGTCAGCATGGACGTCGCGGGCGGGATGTCGGAGATATCCACGGGGACCAACGAGATATCCACGGCGATGAAGGACGTCGTGCAGAACGCCGAGCGAGTGGGTTCCCTCGGCGAGTCGCTGAACGCCGAGCTCGCGAGGTTCAAGACGGCTTGACCCGGTCTCGCCGCGGAATGCGGTATATTTACCCCGGGAGGCGCTATGCCCGCGAAGAGAGGATCCGGGAACTCCGGCAGAGCCAAGGCCGGGAAAGCGGCGGCCGCGAAGGGGACCTCCGGGAATAAGCCCAAGCCCGGGGCTTCCAAGCCGCGGCCCAAGAGATCGGCCCCGAGCGCGAGGCCGGCCCTCGACGAGCTCGCCGCCCTCCTGCCCGAGCTGGACGACGCGGCCCTCGCTGCCCTCCTCGAGCAGGCGAAGGTGCACCGCTACAACATGGAGATCGACCGGCTGAACGCCATCGCCGGAGGCGCCGGGACCGACAATTCGTCCCACGCCCCCCGGGATGCCCAGGCTCCCGGCGAGCTCCGGATGGAGCGCTCGGCCGACGGCGCCACCTACCATATCGTCGCGGGGAGCGACTGGAAGATGTTCACCGCCGAGGAGATGGCGGCCCTGGTCAGGATAACCCGCTCGGGGGAAGGCATCGAGGAGGTCGCCCGCCGGATCCGCTCCTGGCTCTCCCGAGAGCGGAAAGACGTCTACCTCGACCTGGGCCTCGATGGGCCGTCCATCGGGAGGGCGAGGGACATCGCCGAGCTCATCGGGCGGACTTTCCCGAAGCGGAGCTGAGGAGCGCATAAAAATGCAGGGGACTCTTGACTATTTCCGTTGCATTTCGGCAATATACGTATAATTATGCAGATGAAGGAGCTGAGCATGAAGTACAAAGGTCAGGCTCAAACCGCGAATCGCTCTCTCGCCCTCTGCCTCCTCCTTCCCCGCCTCCGTCGCCGATAAACAATCACGTCACATCGAGCTTATAGTGTGCGCTGGGCGCAGGCCCTAGCGCGATCTGGCGTCGGCGCGCCCAGCAGGGCGGGCCGGACGCCTTAGGGAGTCATCATGGTCGATTGCGCGATACTAGGAGCGACTGGATACGCCGGGGCCGAGCTGGTTCGGCTCCTCCTCGGCCACCCCGAGCTCGGTTCCCTCGCCCTCAGCTCGTCGAGCGCGGGTGGCGAGGCCATAGCCTCGATCTACCCGAACCTGGCCGGCGCCTTCGGCCGCGGCGGGGCCCCGGGGCGGGGCTCGGGCATCCTCGTGGATAAGGCCGAGGCGATCGCCTCGGCCGACGTGGTCTTCGCGGCCCTGCCCTCGGGGCACGCCGAGGAGGCCGCCGCCGCCTGCGCGGCGAAGGGCAGCCTCTTCATCGACCTCTCCGCGGATTTCCGCTTCGGCGCCGACGAGGCCACCTACTCGAAGTGGTACGGCAAAGGCTACGCCAGGCCGGAGCTCCACGCCGCCTCGGTCTACGGCCTGCCCGAGCTGAACCGGGCGAGGATCAGGGCCGTCGGGGCCCAGGGTGGCGGCGCCCGGATCATCGGCAACCCCGGCTGCTACCCGACGGCCTCCACCCTCGGGCTCTTCCCCGCCCTCAGGCTGGGCCTGGCCGAGGCCGAGGGCATCATCGTCGACGCCAAGTCCGGGGTCACCGGCGCCGGCAAGGAGCCCACGCGGACCTCCCATTATTCCGAGGCCGCCGACAGCCTCTCGCCCTACAAGGTCGGGGCCCACAGGCACATCCCCGAGATCGAAGCCGTCCTCTCCTCCATGGCGGGGAAGGTGGTCGGGGCGGTCTTCACCCCCCACCTCGCGCCCATGGGCCGGGGCATTGTGGCGACCATCTACTTCAGGCTCGCCTCGGGCGCGACCGCCGAGGAGCTCCGGGAGGCCTACGCGTCCTTCTACGCCGAAGAGCCCTTCGTGAGGGTCCTCCCCTCCGGGATGACGGCGACCAACCGGAACGTCAGGCTCTCGAACTACTGCGATATATCGGTGCACCTAGCCCACGACGGCAGGACCGCCGTGGTCGTGTCCGCCATCGACAACATGGTGAAGGGCGCCGCGGGGCAGGCGATCCAGAACATGAACGTAGCCCTCGGCCTCGACGAGAAGGCCGGCATTTCCATGCTTCCCCCGGCCTTCTGAGGCCCGCGGGGGAAGACTAAGGAGCACAGGACATGAAGCAAGTCCGCGGGGGAGTCACCGCTCCCCGAGGATTCCTGGCGTCGGGCATCCGCGTCGGGATCAAGAAGACCGGGGACAAGAAGGACCTGGCCCTCATCTGGTCCGAGAAGAGCTGCGCCGCCGCCGCCTGCTACACCCGCAACAAGGTGATCGGCCAGCCCCTCACGGTCACGAAGCGTCACCTCGCCGACGGCCGGGCCCAGGCCGTCATCGTGAATTCGGGCAACGCGAACACCTGCAACGGCGACCAGGGCATTGCGGCGGCCGAGCGCATGGCCGCCCTCGTGGCCGAGCGCCTCCCGGTGAAGGCCGAGGACGTGGTCGTCGCATCCACCGGTGTCATCGGGGTCCAGCTCGACGTGGCGCCGATCGAGGGCGGCATGGAGGCCCTGGTCGCGGGGCTCTCGAAGGCCGGCTCCATCGACGCCCGCGAGGCCATCCTCACCACCGACACCATGAAGAAGGAGATCGCCGTCGAGTTCGACGTGGGCGGCGCTGCCGTGACCATCGGCGCCATGGCCAAGGGCTCGGGCATGATCCACCCCAACATGGCGACGATGCTCTGCTTCATCACCTCCGACTGCGCCATAGACCCGGCCCTCCTCCAGGCGGCCCTCTCGGCCAGCGTCGGGCACAGCTTCAACCGGGTGAGCGTCGACGGTGATACGAGCACCAACGACATGGTGGTCGTCCTCGCTAACGGCATGGCGGGGAACGCGCCGATAAAGGCCGAGGGTGCCGACTACAAGGCCTTCGCCGAGGCCCTCGACTACCTCACGGTCCAGCTCGCCAAGATGGTCGCCCGGGACGGGGAGGGCGCCACCAAGCTCGTGGAGTGCGTGGTCTCCGGCGCGGCCTCGGAGGCCGAGGCCGAGACCCTCGCGAAGTCGGTCATCACCTCGAGCCTCGTGAAGACCGCCCTCTTCGGCTCCGACGCCAACTGGGGCCGGGTCCTCTGCGCCCTGGGCTACGCCCCCGCGGGCTTCGACCCAAACAAGGTCCGCCTCGCCTTCGAGAGCCCCCCGGGGATACATCGAGGTCTGCAAGGAAGGCCACGGCGTGCCCTTCAGCGAGGAGAAGGCCAAGCTCGTCCTCGGGGCCCAGGAGGTCACCATCCTCGTGGACCTGGGCGGCGGCGGCGGGGAAGCCACGGCCTGGGGCTGCGACCTCTCGTACGAGTACGTGAGGATCAACGGCGATTATCGGACCTGAGATCCTGGATGGTTCTATCGGCGAGCTCCTGGCGGAGCCGCCGAGAGCTTGAGATCGTAGTAGGAGACTTCGGTGAGCATGACCGACAGCGAGCGGGCGACGATTCTGGCCCAGGCCCTCCCGTACATCCAGAAGTACCGGGGCAAGACCATAGTGGTGAAGTACGGCGGGGCGGCGATGGTCAACGAGGGACTCCGGGCCGCCGTGGCCGAGGACCTCGTCCTCATGAGCTGCGTGGGTATCCGCACGGTCCTCGTGCACGGGGGCGGGCCGGAGATCGACGCCATGCTCCGCCGCCTGGGCAAGGAGCCGGTCTTCGTGAACGGCCTGCGCTACACCGACGAGGAGACCATGGAGGTCGTGCAGATGGTCCTCTGCGGCAAGGTCAACAAGGACCTCGTCGGGCTCCTCCAGCGGGCCGGCGGCAAGGCCATGGGCCTGTGCGGCCTCGACGGCGGCCTCCTCTCGGCGAGGCGCATGGGCGGCTCGCGAGCCGGCGCGGGAGACGGCCGTGCGCACGAGACCCCGGCCGAGCCGGACCTGGGGCTCGTCGGCGAGATCGAGGGCGTCCGCGCCGAGGTCCTGAGGGTCGCCTTGGAGGGGGGCTTCATCCCCGTCGTGGCGACCGTGGCCGGCGGGGTCGGGAGCGACCCGAAGTCGTACAACGTGAACGCGGACACGGCCGCCGCGGCCATCGCCGTGGCCCTGGGCGCCGAGAAATTCCTCCTCCTCACCGACGTGCCGGGCGTCCTCCGGGACGTGAAGGACGCCGGGACCCTCATCAAGGAGCTGCCGCGCTCGGGCATCGCTGCCCTACAGCGGGACGGCGTCCTCTCCAAGGGCATGATCCCAAAGGTGGGGTGCTGCGCCAAGGCGGTGGACGGCGGCGTCGGCCGAGCCCACATCATCGACGGGAGAGTCCCGCATTCCCTCCTCGTCGAGATCTTCAGCGACGCGGGAATAGGGACGATGATCGTATGACGGCCCGGCGGACCGAGGCTGTTCGCCCAGCGAAAGGGAGTGAGAGACATGACCGATAGGACGATGAACACCTACAAGCGGACGGGCCTGGTCTTCGTCCGGGGCTCCGGCTCGACCCTGGAGGCCGAGGACGGCGAGCGCTACGTCGACTTCACGAGCGGCATCGGGGTGAACTGCCTCGGCCACGGGTATCCAGCCCTGGTCGAAGCTATCTCCCGCCAGGCCGCCAGGCTCATCCACGTCTCCAACTACTATCAGAGCCACGAGGCCATCGCGTTCTCGGATAGGCTCTGCGGGATGGCCGGCGCGGACGCCGTCTTCCTCTGCAACTCCGGGGCCGAGGCGAACGAGGGCGCCATCAAGCTGGCGCGCAAGCTCGGCGAGGCCCGGGGCCGCTCGACCATCGTGACCCTCCGAGGCTCCTTCCACGGCCGCACCGTGGCGACCCTCGCCGCCACGGGGCAGGACAAGTTCCACGAGCACTTCGGGCCTTTCCCCGCGGGCTTCGCCTACGTCGAGCCCGAGGACGCGGCCGCCCTCGGCGAGGCCTTGGGCCGGGATGTCTGCGCCCTCATGCTGGAGCCCATCCAGGGAGAGAGCGGCGTCGTCCCCCTGAGCGCGGGCTACCTCGGGCGCGCGGCGGAGCTCTGCCGGGAGCGGGGCATCCTCCTCGTCGCCGACGAGGTCCAGTGCGGCGTGGGCCGGACCGGCAGCTTCCTAGCCTCGACCCTCGCGGGGATCGAGCCCGACGTCGTCACCCTCGCCAAGGGCCTGGCCGGCGGAGTGCCGGTGGGGGCGGTCCTCGCCCGGGGCGCGGCCGCGACCGTCCTGGGCAGGGGCGACCACGGCTCGACCTTCGGAGGCAACCCCCTCGCCTCCGCGGCCGGCGGAGTGGTCCTCGAGACCCTTGCCTCTAAAGGCTTCCTGGCGGGCGTCGCCGCCAAGGGCGAGAGGATCATGGAGGAAGTGCGTTCCTGGAAGCACCCCCTGGTCAGGGAGGTGCGGGGTCTCGGCCTCATGATCGGCATCGTCGTCTCGGTTCCCCCCGACCGGGTCAAGGAGGCGGCCATAGGGAAGGGGCTCCTCGTGCTCACCGCCGGCTCGGACGTCGTCCGGCTGCTACCTCCCCTCGTCATAACCGACGAGGAGATCTCCGCCGGCCTCGCCCTCCTCCGGGCTAGCCTGGACGCCGCGGCCGTCGGGGCGGCGGACTAGCTCGCCGGGCCCTGCGGCGTCCTTCCGCCGGGCCTCCGGGATCCGGTCTCGGGGCTTCCCCGGGGCCGGTTTCCGGCGCTTTTCCCCCGATTCCTCTATTTCCACGGGTTCGGACTTTGCGCTATAGTTTTGCTTGTATCGCTTCCCGCAGGGATCAGGAGGATCGCATGAGAAAATGCCTCACTTTGTCTATAAGCATGCTTTTCGCTCTCTCGCTCGTCTCCCTGTCGTCGTGCGCAGGCTCTCCCGCGGCCAAGCCCGAAGCCAAGTCCGCGGCTCCCGCCAAGGCGGCGGCCAAGACCCGGACCGTGGTGACCAAGGTGCCGGTCCTCGTCAAAGAGACGACCTTCTACTCCGACGGCCTCGTCGACGGATATACAGCATACAAGCTCGACGGAGCCAATAAGCTCCTCCTCGAAAAAAGCAAATTCGACGCATCCAGGCCAGACCCCGTGGAGAGGACCGTCTACGAATACAAGGACGGCCTCGAGACCGCCGAGAGCCTCTACGAGTCTGACGGGAAACTCCGCAGCCGGCGTGAGGTCGGTTACGATGCCGCAGGCCGCCTAGTCTCGGAGCGGCTCGTCGACGCCAAGGGCGCCCTCCTCGCATCGTCGGCCTACGCCTACGACGCCAAGGGCCGCAAGACCGAGTGGAAGGCCCTCGACGCGTCGGGCGCCGCCAAGGCCGTGACGAACTACGTCTACGGCCCCGACGGGCTGGCCTCCGTGGAGATGCGCGACAGCGCCGGGAAGCTCACCGGCACGATCAAGTCCGAGTACTCAGGCGGCAAGCTCGCGCGCCGGGTGTACACCGGGGCGGGCGGGGAGATCCAGAAGACCGAGGTCTACGCATACGCCGGGGCCCTCCCCGCCTCCCTCGAGCTCAGGAAGGCGGACGGGTCGCTGATCACCAAGACGGGCTACGAGTACGGCAGCTCGGGGGAGCTCCTCAAGGCGACGGACTTCCTCGCCTCCGGTTCGGTGAGCTCCTACACGACTTACGAGTACGCGATCAGGCAAGACACCAAGAACGAAACCTATTTCGAGTGACCCACAGGAGAGTGATCGCATGAAGCGCTTCCTAGCATTCGCGGTGCTCGTCGCGGGCCTGTCGGCCGCCTTCGCCGACGAGACGACAGAGATCTACCAGGCTCTATATCAGCAAGCCGACAACCTGCAGCAGAAATACGCCGCCGTACTCAACCTCACCTCCCTCAACGACAAGTCCACGGCCCCGGTCATCGCCTCGGCCCTGGAGGACCTCCTCCTCCAGCAGAAGACTTACGCCGGCCGCACGGACGCCGACCTCTTCGGCCGCACGATCGTCGTGCTGTGCCGGGCCCTGGGCGACTACAAGTACGCCCCCGCCGCCCCCTCGCTCTGGGACGTGGTGGAGCAGGTCCCGGACCCGCTGGCCAGGGCCGAGGCCATGATGGCCATAGGCAAGCTCCGGGACCTCGGCTACGCCGAGCGAATCGCCCTCCTGCTCCGGGACCTCAACATGCAGCCCGCCGCCGACCGCGACGCCGGGGAGAAGGTGGCCTACGGGGCCATCAACGCCCTGGGCAAGCTCAAGGACATCCGGGGCTTCTCCCCCGTGTTCTTCGCCGCCGACGCGTGGTACTCCCAGCGGGTGAAGCAGCAGGCCGTCCTGGCCTTGCCCGAGATAGCCGACGACCCGACGGATCCCATCAAGGAGATCCTCGGGGCCGAGTCCGACCCCGGCAGGCGGGTGAGGGCCCTCAAGTCCGAGGACGCATCCAAGGCCCCGGCGGCCCGCAAGGTCGAGACCGCCATCCTCGCCCTCAACCTCGGGCACCTGAAATCCCCCAACGATCAGGTCGAGGCCAAGGGCCTCGCGGACATGCGCAAGCTGGCCCTCCGGATACTCATATCCAACAAGGCCTCGGGCCCCGAGCCGGTGGACGGCTGCCTCTCGTCCTTCTCCAAGGGCTTCGACGACGAGGAGCGGCTGCTCGCGCTCTCGGCCCTGGGCAACAACGGCTCCGACCCGGCCGCCACGGTCCTCAGGGACATCATCCTCAGGATGAACGCGGACCAGAAGGCGGGGCTCTCCGACTTGAACCGGGTCCGCATGGCCAAGGCCGCCATAGAGAACGCCGGGATCGCCAAGAACAAGATCCTCAAGCCGGCCCTCCTCGCGGTGACCATGACGGATTCCTGGTCCAGCGGCGTGCTCCTCACGGCCCAGGCCTCCCTCAAGGCCATACAGTGAGTGTCCCGGCGCGGGCCGATCGGGGCGAGCGGCGCGCCCGGGTCGCCGCCCGGCTCCAGTCCGACGGCGTGGGAGCGGCCCTCTTCGAGGACGTCGAGGGCCGCCGCGACCCGGCAATCCGCTACCTGACCGGCCAGCCCGGGGACGCCCTCCTCATCGTGGCGGCCGACGGGCGCTCGGTGCTCGTGGCCTGGGACCTGACCCTGGCCCGGCTCCTCGCGAGCGCCGACGAGATGCTCGCCTACACCGACTTCGCCCGGCTCCCCCTGAAGGCGCTCGCCGAGGCCCTGACGCGCTTGGGCGTGCCGAAGGGCTCCAAGGTCGAGCTGCCCTCTACCCTCGCCTATCCGCGCTACGTCGACTACGTCGAGGCCCTGCCCGAGTACGACCTCGTCTGCCGCAGGGACGGCGTGGACGCGGAGGTCAACTCCCTGCGCGCCGTCAAGGACGCGAGCGAGATCGCGATCCTGCGCAAGGCTTCGGAGATCACCAACGGCCTCATCGACGTGATCGAGGACGCTGTCCGCGCGGGGAAGGCGGAGACCGAGCTCGACGTGGCCCTCCTCATCGAGCGTTCGGCCCGGGAGGCGGGCTGCGAAGGCCTGGGCTTCGAGACCCTCGCCGCGGGGCCCTCGAGGAGCTGGGGCATCCACGCCTTCCCGACCTACGGGGCCGGGCCCTTCGCCACCGAGGGCTTCTCGATCCTCGATTTCGGCCTCAAGCTCGAGGGCTACACCACCGACGTCACGATGAGCTTCGCGAAAGGCCGCCTGGAGAAGGAGGCCGAGAGGATGCTGGAGCTTGTGGAGCTGGCGCACGAGGAGACCGCCGCCATGATCGCCCCGGGCGTCTCGTGCCGGGAGGTGGCCCGCGCCGCCGACCGCATCTTCGAGTCCGGCGGCTTCTCCATGCCCCACGCCCTGGGCCACGGGATCGGGCTCGAGGCCCACGAGGCCCCGGCCCTCCGGAGCCGCGAGGACAACGCCGACGTCCTCGCCGCCGGCCACGTAGTCACCATCGAGCCGGGGCTCTACCATCCGGAGCTCGGGGGCGTCCGCTACGAGGACGATATCCTCGTAACTCCCTCGGGCCACGAGACGCTGACCAAGTCCCGGATCGTGAGGCTCTAGCGCCGCGGCGGCGCGCCGCCGCCCTTCATCCGAGGCGACGCGCCGACCAGGCCAGGGTCTTGCCGGCCAGCATCGGCGTCGCGCCGTCGATCTCATCCTCGACCTTCCACTCCCTCTTCTCGAGCTCCAGCCGCCCCCTCGGGGGCGGCTGGCAGTAGAACGCCGCCCCTCGCTCGGAGAGGAAGCTCTCGAGGGCGCCGAGGGCGCCGCAGGACTCGAAGAGGCCGGCGAGGGCGGGGACGGCGGCCGGGGACGAGTAGGTCCCCGCGGGGATCCTCGGGGCGAGCTTCGAGGCCGCGGGGTGGGGGGCGGAATCGGAGCCGAAGAACACCCGCCTCTCGCCGCTGAAGACCGCCTCGCGGAGGGCGTCCCGGTCCCGCTCGGTCTTGACGACGGGCTTGCAGTAGAGCGCGGGATCCATGGCTTCGCCCAGCAAGTCGTCCAGGGTGAAGAGGAGGTGATGGGCGGTCACCCCGGCGGCCACCCGGGGCGGGCACGAGAGGACGAAGTCCAGGAGGGCGGCGGTCGACACGTGCTCCACCACCATCCGCAGCCTGGGATGCCCGGAGACGATCGCCTCCAGCTTGGGCACGAAGGCCTCTTCCCGCGAGAGCACCGGGGCCGAGGGCTCCTCGGCGTGGACCGATAGGACGAGGCCGGCGTCCTCCATCGCCCCGAGGGCCTCCCGGATCTCGGAGGGATCGGCCACCCCGTCGTCCGAGTTCGTGGTGGCTCCCCGGGGGTAGTACTTGCCCGCCACGGCCCCGGCGGCCGCGCAGGCGAGGACCGCCTCGGCGCTCATGCCGGGCAGGAGCTTGAAGGCCACGAGGGGCTCGAAGGGCTGCCCCCTCGCGCCGGCCATCCCCGTGGCTTCCGCGATCTCCGCCCTGTACGCCTCGACCTGGGGGGCGGACGCTATAGGCGGAACCGTGTTGGGCATGACCAGGGCCCGGCCGAAGGTCCGGGCGTGGCGCCTGGCGTAGGCCCCCATGGCCGGGCCGCTCCTCAGGTGGACGTGGAAGTCGTCCGGCGTCGCGATGACGAACCGGTTCCCCGGGGCCGCCGGTCGCCCGGGCGCGGGGACCTCAACCAAGCCGCACCTCGAGGAAGGAGACGTCGTCGGGGAAGCGCTCGGTCGAGCATTCGGCCCTCGCGCAGTCGAGGATCCGGCGCAGGGCGGGGCCCCGCTCTCCTCCCGCCGCGGCCCCGGCGAGGAGGCGGACGAAGCGCTCGAGCCCGAAGATCGTGCCGTCGTGGGCCCGGAACTCGAAGATCCCGTCGGAGAAGACGTACAGGCTGGAGCCCGGGGGCACCGACTGGGTCTTCGTCTCGTAGCTTGAGTCGGGGCCGACGCCCACGATGGTCCCGCCCCCCGAGAGGGACGCGTAGCTGCCGTCGGGCACCACGAGCACCGCCGGGGGGCTCCCCGCGCTGGCGTAGCTCAGCTCCCGGGCGGCCGGGTCCCAGACTCCGCACCAAGCGGTGAAGAAGAGGTAGTTCTGCTCCTCCATCCGGAAGGAGGCGTTGAGCCCCGCCAGGACCGAGGCGGGGTCGGCGAAGTCGGCTCCCGGCAGTATCTGGGGCTTGAGCATGTTCATGAGGGTGACCGAGAAGAGCGCCGCCTCTATGCCGTGGCCGCTCACGTCGATGAGGTAGAGGGCGAACTTGCCCGGGCCCGATGCCCCGTCGCCGAGGAGGTGGTACCCGAAGGCGTCGCCGCCGAGGCTGGCCGAGGGGATGTACTCCCAATCGACGGCGAGGTCGGGCAGGGAGACTTTCTCGGGGAGGAGGCTCCGGACGTACGCGGCGCCGTCCCGCAGCTCTTCCTCGAGCTTCTCCCGCGCGTCGACGAGGGCCGCGACGTAGAGCTCCTGTTCCTCCCTCATGCGCTTCTTCTCGAGGCAGGACTCGATGCGGGCCTTCAGGATGACCGGCTCGAATTCCCTCGGGAGGTAGTCCTCCGCCCCGAGCTGAATGCACCGGGCTATCATCCTCGTGTCCGTGAGGGAGGAGATGACGATCGGCCTCACGCCCTGCAGCGCCTCGTCGGCCTTGATCCGCTCGAGGAGCTGGTAGCCGTTCAGCCCCGGCATCATCACGTCGATGATCGCGACGTCGAAGCTCTCCGAGCGCAGGAGCTCGAGGGCCGAGATGCCGTCGGCGGCCACGCGCACCGAGTGGCCCTGGCGCTCGAGGTGCCGGGAGAGTATCTCCCGGTTGAAGACGTTGCCCGCCACCACGAGGATGCGGCCGGGGGCGCTGGCCACTTCCTGGTCGGCCAGGTCCTTGAGCTGGGGCGCCGGCTCCTCCTCCTCCTCGACTTCTCCGGTATCGCCCAACGCGGCCACGAGCTCGAGGATGGCGTTGGCCGATTCGAGGAGCCGCGAGGTGTCGGAGGCGAGGTCCCGGCAGCCCGCGGAGGCCGCGGCGTCCTTGGCGCCCTGTATCCGCGCTATCAAATCGTAGAGGAGCCCGTAGATCTCCTTGTCGAGTTCGCCGCCGTCGCCCGAGGCGCCGCGGCCTCCGACCAGGCGGGTGGAGAGGGGCTTCCTCAGCTCGACGGCCAGGTCCGCGATCGAGGCGTAGAGGGTGGTGAGGTCCTCGTGGCTGGTCTCCAGGGCGTCTTCACCGAGTATACCGCTGTAGCCGACGATGTGGTTGATCTGGATGCGGGCGGCCGCCTGGTCCTCGACGGAAATTTCCGAGGGACCCCCTTCACTGCTTCTCGGCATGCTCTTCGACGTATCTCCTGAATTCCTCTTCGGACATCCGATCCGCGTAGATCGGATAGAGAGCCTCCACCAGCTCCTCCAGCGACGCGAATTTGGCTCCGTCCAGCTTGTACGTCATGATTCCCTCGGGGGAGAAGCATAAACGCTTAAGCCCTCCGGCGCAAGGGCGAGGGGTCAGCCGGCCCGGGAACCCTTGGCCTCGTACACGGCGCGGGCGATGGGCATCCTGCGCCCCATGCCGAAGGCCCTGGCGGACACCTTGATCACCGGGGCGGCCTGCCGGCGCTTGTACTCGGCCCTGCCGACCATGCCGACGATCCGCTCGACGAGGACCCGGTCGAAGCCCCGCTCCACGATCTCCGGCGCGCCGAGGTCGTGGAGCACGTAGAGCTCGAGGATCTTGTCCAGCACCTCGTAGGGCGGGAGGGAGTCCTGGTCGGTCTGGTTGGGCCTCAGCTCCGCGCTGGGGGCCTTGGTCAGGGTGGCCTCGGGAATGATGTACGCGCCGGCCCTCTCGTTGATGGAGCGGGCGAGGCCGTACACCTCGGTCTTGAGCAGGTCCCCTATGACCGCGAGGCCGCCGCACATGTCGCCGTAGAGGGTGCAGTAGCCGGCCGCCAGCTCGCTCTTGTTCCCGGTGGTGAGGAGGAGGGACCCGAACTTGTTGGACCAGGCCATGAGGATGGCCCCCCGGATGCGCGCCTGGAGGTTCTCCTCCGTGATGTCCATGGGCCTGCCCTCGAACCTCGGCTCGAGGAGATCGAGGTAGGCGGCGAAGGGCCCCTCTATCGGCAGGCTCTCGAGCCTGATGCCGAGGGCCGAGCAGAGGGCCTGCGAGTCCTTCACCGAGCCCTCGCTCGAGAAGCGGCTGGGCATGGTGAGGCAGGTGACCTTCCCGGCCCCGACGGCCTCGGCGGCCAAGGCGGCGACCAGGGCCGAGTCGATGCCCCCCGACAGGCCCAGGCAGGCGCTCTTGAACCCGCACTTCCGCATGTAGTCCCGGATGCCCAGCACGAGGGCGCGCTCGATCTCGTCGTACTTCTCCGGCGACTCGAAGGTCTCGACTTCCTCCCTCGGCCTCGCCCGCCCCAGGGCCTCCGCCGGGCGAGCCAGCTCCCCCACGTCGGCGACGAGGAGCTCCTCTTCCCAACCCGCGAAGTCGACTACGCGGCCCGACGCGTCCATGGCGAAGGAGCGGCCGTCGAAGACCAGGGAATCGTCGGCCCCGACTTGGTTGCAGTAGAGGACGGGGATGCGGCCCTCGGCGGTCGCCCCGCGGGCGAGGGAGATCCGCGTCTGCAGGATGCCCGCGGCGAAGGGAGAGGCGGAGGGCACGATGAGGAGCTCGGCCCCGGCGTCGAGGAGCTCCCGGATGGGGTCGATCTCGTAGCGGAGGCCGGGCATGGGGGGGCTCTTCCACCAGATGTCCTCGCAGATCGCGAAACCCACGCGGACGCCCCCGATTTCGACTGTCTTCCGCTCCCTGGCGCTCTCGAAGTAGCGCGCCTCGTCGAAGACTTCGTATGTGGGCAGGAGGGTCTTGGCCTGGATGAAGTCGAGCCTCCCGTCGCGTATGAGGGCGACGGCGTTGACGAGCCCCTTGCCCGGTCCCTCGAGGTTGCGGTCGACGTAGCCCACGGCCACCGCGAGCCGGGGGGGGAGCTCCCGCTGCAGCCTCCGGATGGCCGCGAGGTTCTCCTCGACGAAGGACTCCTGGTCGAGGAGGTCGAGGGGCGGGTAGCCGCAGAGCGCCAGCTCCGGGAAGACGAGGAGGTCGGCCCGCCCCTCGGCGCCGAGGCGTGGGATCGAGGAGCTTTCGCCGCCCACCGCGGAAGCAGCGAGGGCGAGCATCTTGTCGACGTTGCCCTTGAAATCTCCGATCGTGGAGTCGATCTGAGCGAGTGCGACGCGCATCTTTGAACCTCCCGCTCCTTGCGGCAGCGTTGGCGGCATAGTACACTCGCGGGCGTGAGCAAGACAATCCTGATAGCGCCCTTCGACGGCCCCATCGCCTCGGCGATGGCCGCCGAGGCCGAGGCCGCGGGCTGGTCGGCCGCCCTCGCCCTCGTGGGCGGCGGCGGTGGGGAGCCCCGGAGCGCCGACGAGGCGGAGGGCGCCGGAGACGAGGCGTCGCCCCATGGTGGGGAGGCGGCGCAGGACGGAGGGGCTGCCCGCGGCCTCCCGGCCTCCTCCTCCGTGACTGTACCCTACGAGCCCCGGTCCTTCGTGTCCGCCTCGTCCCTCGTGCTCTCGGCGGAGAACGCCCTGGGTCCCCTCGCGGCGGCCGTCTTGGTCTTCGATCCGGCGGGCGCCAAGGCCGAGCTCCTCGGCGCCAAGCCCGGGGAGCTCGCGGCCCTCGTGGAGGAGCGCTGCTCCGGCCCCCTCTTCCTAGCCCGGGAGATCGTGCGCCGCTTCGAGGCTAGGGGCGGTGGGACCCTGCTCCTCGTCGCGCCCGAGAGCCCGCGGGACGCGGCCCCGGGGCCGGCGGCGTCGATGGCCGAGAAGGCTTTCGAAGGCCTGGGCTCGGGGCTCTTCGCGGCCGCGGCGTCTTCGCCGTGGACCGCCTACGGGCTCAGGGACGCCAGCGGCCAGGCCGACAGGCTCGCCCGCTTCGCCGTGGAGCTCCTCGCCTCCCCCAAGCCTTCCAAGGCCGGGCGGTGGCTCCGCTTCTCCGGGAAGGCGGGGCTCTTCGGCCAATGACCCGGGGCCTCCGGAGTCCCCAGCTCTGGTCTGGGCCCCGCGGCGTTCCGGGTTGGGACGCAGCTCCGCTTATCCGCTTAATCGATACATGCATTTAGTTGCATATATTGCCATCGGTGATAAAACGTTTTTTTAGGTGATTTAACACCGTGATTGATTGCCGGTATATGCCGACGCTGTACGCCAAGGGAATTCGGCGCGCGCCTAGAAAATTCAACGCACTTCGCCTCTACCCCGCGCGCGCTGGGCATGCACTCGCGGAGCAACTCCAGTCCCCAGGCCCCGCGTCGCTCGGAGCGTCGGGGGACTCGGCCTGTTTTTAACCGACGTAAATAATCGAGGACCCACTTCCTTTTTTCAGATCTCGCTCTATACTCCACCAAAATTAACAAGCGGAGACCATGTGATGGATCAACATCTCAGCGAGGACTGCATGGCCCTTGTTACCATGGCGGAAGTCGGGGTCGTCCGCGTGGACTGCATGACCCGCATACGCTTCGCCAACCCGTACTTGCTCCGGATGTTGGGATACGAATCGGAGGAGGAGCTCCTGGGGAGAAGCTTCTTCGATTTTATGGATGCCCAGGAAGTGAAAGGAGTTATAGAAAAATTTCGAGGGAGGTCCCCGGGCACTTCGGAGAGCTATTTCGTTTCGCTGACGCGCCGGGATGGCTCCGTCTTCATCGGGCGCGTCTCCTCCGTGGCTCTGACGGAGTCGGGAGCCCCCGGAGGCACCGTCGCCATCGTGGCCGATATGACCAAGGAGGTGGAGCTCTTCGCTCGGCTCAGGGAGAGCGAGACGAGGTTCATGAACCTGACTCGACAGTTGCCGGCGGGGGTCTTCGAAGTGGACTCCGGCTCGTCGGTCCATTACTGCAACGACTTCGCCCTCAAGCTCCTGGGCATCGAGTCCTTGGGGGACAGGCCCGCGCTCCGCGACTTCGTGGCCGAGGACGAGAGGGCCCGCTTCGACCAGTTTCTCGTCGAGACCTTCAACTCGAAGGGCCCCGGGGCTTTCCCCATGGACATCGTCGGAGGGAACCGGAAGCGCCTCCCGGCCCTGTGGAGCGTCGCCAAGGAGAGGCGGCGCTCCGGAGACCCGCGGGCCAGCATCGTGGTGATCGAAGTCGGGAGCATCATCGCGTCGGTCATGGAGTACAACGAGAGCCTCTTCGCCTCCTTCGCCCTCACGGACAGGGAGTGCTCGGTGGCGAGGCTCCTCGTCGACGGCGCCATCTACAAGGAGATAGCCTTCAGCCTCGGGGTGAGCCTCTCCACGGTGAGGACTTACACCATGAGCCTCTATCGGAAGATGGGGATCCACTCCCGGGAGGAGCTGGTCGACCTCGTCTTAGCCTGCCAGCGAGGCCGCTACGGAAAGAACGGGATCTTGTCGAAATACTTCGTCCACGGTCCTTTCCATGAAATTGCCCAAAAATCTTAGTTTTTTACTCGTATCCTCGATCCGATTGTATCCGCCGACGAATAGCCCAATATTGGCCCTCGCATGGAATGCGTTTTCATAAAGCGAGGGTTCATGAGAATCAGTGGGAAACTCGGCATCGGCTTCGCGAGCGTGACGGCCATCGGCATCGTCATCGGTATTCTCGGCGTAGCTAACCTGAACAGGATAGCGAAGGCCGACGGGGAGATGTACTCGAGCATGACCGAGCCCCTCGGCATGCTGATCCCGATGGTCGAATCGATTCAAGCGCTCCGGGTCGACATCCGCCTCTACCTCGAGGCGAGAGACGAGCCCACGCGCGACGATACCCTCGCCGCCATGTCGGGGGAGAAGTCCGACATCGAGAAGAACGGCGCGGCCTTCAAGGCCACCATCGCGACTGAGAATGGCCGGCAGCTCTTCTCGACTTACGAGCTCGCCCTGGCGGAGTACTACTCGGCCATCGACTCGGCCCAGCGGCTGGCCAAGAGCGGGAAGGCGGCGGAGGCTATGGCCTACGCGAACGGCCAGGGCGCGGCGGCGGCCAAGGCCCTCACGTCCGCGGTCGACGCCCTCGTCGACCTGAAGGTCGACCTCGCGAAGGAGCGGGCGAAGTCCAACGGCGCCCTCGCCGCCTCGGCCATCGACTTCCTCCTCGCGGCGGTCGCCATGAGCCTCGTCCTCTCGCTCTTGCTGGGGATCTTCCTGTCCCGCTCGATCAGCAAGCCCGTCGCCCGCATCGTGTCCTTCACCGAGGCTATATCCGCCGGGGACCTGACCAGGGCCATCCACGACGATATGTTGGGGCGCAGCGACGAGTTCGGGGCCCTGTCCCATTCCTTCAAGGAGATGCAGGAGAACCTCCGCCGCGTCGTCGCGGAGCTCCAGGCGGCGGTGGTGAATATATCGGCCGGGAGCGACCAGGTCTCCGTCGCCGCCCAGCAGCTCTCCCAGGGGAGCTCCGAGCAGGCCGCCTCGGCGGAGGAAGTCTCGGCCTCCATCGAGGAGATGAATTCCACCATCAAGCAGAACGCCGACAACGCCATGTCCACCGAGTCCATCGCGAACCAGTCGGCGGCTCGGGGCGACGAGGGTGGGAAGGCGGTCGCTGAGACCGTCGCGGCCATGAAGGAGATCGCTTCCTCGACGGCCATCATCGAGGAGATAGCCCGGCAGACCAACCTCCTCGCCCTCAACGCGGCCATCGAGGCCGCCCGGGCCGGGGAGGCCGGCAAGGGCTTCGCGGTGGTGGCCAGCGAGGTGCGCAAGCTGGCCGAGAGGAGCCAGACCGCGGTGGCCGAGATAGGGAAGCTCTCGACGAGCAGCGTCGCGGTGGCCGAGAAGGCCGGCGCCATGCTCGCCGAGATCGTCCCGGAGCTCAAGAAGACTTCCGGCCTCGTCCAGGAGATATCCGCGTCGAGCCGGGAGCAGACCTCGGGAACCGACCAGATAGCCAAGGCCATCATGCAGCTCGATCAAGTCGTCCAGGACAACGCGTCCAACTCCGAGGAGCTCGCCTCTATGTCCGAGGAGCTGTCCGGGCAGGCGAGGCAGCTCGCCGAGACGGTGCGCTTCTTCAAGGTCGAGGAATCGGCCGCGGCGGCGCAGGGGCCTCACGGAGCGGCGCCTGGCGTCGGAGGGGCCGCTCCGGGCCAGGCCGGGACGGAGACTCGCCAAGGTGATGGGGCCACTCCCAAGATGGACCGCGGGAGGGCTGGCGCCGAGAAGCCTCGGGCCCTCCAGAGCGCGAAAGCCCCGCCGGCGAGAGGAGCTCCCAAGTCGACTGCTATCGCCGTGGCTCAAAAAGTCCGCGCCGCCGGCGGGAAGGCGTCCGACAATGACTTCGAGGAATTCTAGCGCGCCCCGCATCCTCCTAGTAGAAGACCAGGTGCTGATCGCCATGTGCGAGGAGAAGGCCCTCGCCAAGTGCGGCATCGAGACCGTCGCGGCGAGGAGCGGGGAGGAGGCTCTCCGGGTGGTGGGGGAGGATCGGGCCGGCTTCGACGCGATCCTCCTGGACATCGACCTTGGGAAGGGCATGGACGGCGTCGCCGTCGCCGAGGAGCTGCGACGGATCCTTCCGCCGACCCCTATATTCTTCTTGAGCTCGGCTCCCGAGTCCGAAGTCGCGCGGAAGGCGGGGCACCTCGACGATTGGCTCTACCTGCCGAAAGGCTTCGAGGGGGCGCGCCTCGCCAACAAGATCTTCGAGGCTCTGGGCCCCGAGCGCCGGAAGCCCAGGGCGGGCGAAGGGGAAGAGGCGGCCGGCGCGACGGTCCCCTAGGCCAGCGGCCGAGGGCCTGGAGGGCTAAGCCTGCAGCGCCTTCCCCGGGGCGTATGCGACCGACTCCGAGACGTAGTGGAGCCGGAGCTTCCAGGCATCGCTCACCGCCCGGGCTGCCAGGACTTCTCCCATCACGATCGAAGACGAACCCTCGGCTACGGTCCTCAGGAGCCGGCACTCGAGCCAGCCCGCGACTCCTTCGGGGATCTTCGCGTCCACCGCCTCCGCGGAGAAAGCGCTTATGCCGAGCTCGGCGTACTTGTCCCGCCCGCGTCCCGAGGAGGAGCCCGCGGCCCCCACCAAGGGCATCTGGTCGAAGGTGGGCAGTGCCAGGGCGAACTCGCCCCTCGCCAGGAGGTTGCCGTGGGTCGCGTGGGCGGGATCGCAGACGAAGAGGACCCGGGAGGTCGGTTCGTAGTCCAGGGGCGAGACCCAGGCGATCGGCGCGAGGTCGTAGGTCCCCGCCGGGGACTTGGTGCACACGAGGACCACTCCGCCGCAGTTGAGGAGGGAGTATGCGTCCTCGGCCGGGACATCCCGGTACTCCATCGCGCCCATCACTTGATCCTCTTCCTGAGGCGCCGGGCCTCGGCCGCGGAGGACCGCGCCTTGGCGCCCGGCTTGGACCCCGCCGGGTCCTCGGCGCTCCGGGCGGCCCTCGAGCAGAAGTAGAGGATGAGGACGCCTACCACGATCATGAAGGACGAGAGGATCTGACCCATGGAGATGTTGAAGAGGCTCGTGAACTTGTAGATCGGCGCCGACTTGTCGCCGATGATGTAGCCCATGTCGAGGTCCGGCTCGCGGAAATACTCGAGGATAAACCGTATCGAGCCGTAGCCGATCGCGTAGAGCCCGGTGGCCAGCCCCTTGAAGCTGTCCCGCTTGCGGACGAAGAACCACAGGACGAACCAGAGGACCACGCCCTCGAAGAGGGCCTCCATGAGCTGGGAGGGGTAGCGCGGGAGGTTCACGAGCTCCGAGGCCGAGGAGATGCGGATGCCCGCCTTGGTGGCCGCTTCCTGGACCCATCGCTCGCTCGCCTTGAAGAGGGCCGAGTCGGGCATCCTGTCCCTCGGGAATATCATGCCGACCGGCGAGGAGGTTACCTTGCCCCACAGCTCGGCGTTGATGAAGTTGCCCAGGCGGCCGAAGGTGTAGCCCAGGGGCGCGCACACCGCGATTATGTCGGCCCAGTCGAACCAGTTCTTCTTGTTGGCGATCGCGTAGATCACCGTCGCGACTATGATCCCGACGAAGCCGCCGTGGTAGGACATGCCCTGGAACCCGGTCCAATGCCAGTTCTCGTCGAAGGGCCAGAAGACGAGCCAGGGGCGGCTCCCGTAGTATTCCCAGTTGTAGATCAGGGTCCCGAAGATCCTGGCCCCGACGAGGAGCCCGACGATGGCCCAGAAGAACCAGGCCTCCGACTCTTCGAGGCTCCAGCTCGGGGTCCGGCGCTTGGCCTCGTGGCGGAACAGGAGCCAGGCCACCAGGAAGGCGACGGCGTACATGAGGCCGTACCAGCGGAAGGGCAGGCCGGGGATGATCTCGGGGTGGATCCAGGTGGGATACTGAAGCGCCGTGGGCATGTGCCCTCCTATAGCGGCCGCTCGACGATGCGGCCCAGTTGCTGGTCGAAGCTGAAGACGACCTTGCTCTTCTTCGCCCTGACCTCGTAGAAGCGGTTGTGGCTCTCGAGGATGACTCCCGGGAAGACCATGCCCCGGACGCGGACCTCCGAGGCCACGTGGGTCTCGAATTTCTCCCGCAGGTCGAAGACCCGGTGAGTCCTCTTCTCGAGGAGCTTGAGCAGTTTTACCTTATCCTGGCGAATGCGGTCGAGCCCCGCCCCCGCGCTCTCGAGCTCCGTCATGGTCCGGTCCGACTGTAGGATCATGGTCTTGAGCTTCTCGATCTCCCGCTCCTCGGCCTCGATCTGGTCGGCGACTAGGTAGTCCTGGCCGAAGGATATCTCGGTCTTCGCGAAATTCTCCGAGCCGAGGACCGCCACGTCGACGCCCTTGCGGGCCCTGCAGATGCCCCCGATGAGTGAGCCCTTGTCCCCCGCGACGAGGAGCCGGCCGTTGGTCTTCACGTTGCACAGGACGCAGCCGGTCTTGAGCCTCACGTCATCCACGGCCAGGAGGAGGGCCTGCTCGGCGAAGGCCGCCTCGATACAGAGCCTCGCCCGGATCGTGCCCTTCCTGGCTCCCTTGATGCCCTCGGCCACCTTGATGCAGCCGTCGCTCGAGACGAGGGAGGCCTCGACGGCGCCCGCGATGGCCACGTCGCCGCCGGCGATGAGGGAGTAGCCGGCGAGGACCGAGCCGGCTACGTGCACCGTCCCGGGGAAGCGGAGGTTCCCCGTGGCGTTGCCCACGTCCCCCTCGACGTCGAGCTTCTCGCGGACGGTGATGCGGCCGCCCTCGCCGAAGAGCCCTTCCACGACCATCTCTCCGCCGTTGACCGCCACGTAGAGCGTGTTCCCCTCGGCGTCCTTCTCCTCGCGTATCGTGGCGTCGTGCTCGGGGACGAGGTCGGCGCCCGCCGACCCCGTCGCCTTGACCGGCTTCCCGAGGACGTCGACGCCGTCCTCCCCTGCGTCGGCGGCCTTCTTGATCCGGAGTATCGGCGCCCCCGCCTCGACCCGAGTCATGGTATCCCGCTCGCGGAAATCCGCCCGGTTGCCGTCGTGGATCGTGTAGAGGGCCCCCGTGGCCCGGTGCGCGAGCCACTCGACCTCGACGCTGCCGCCGGGCTTGCCTTGCTTGCCCCGCGCCACCACTCGCTTGAGGACCGGCTTGCCCGAGCGGGCGTCGGACACGGCTTCGGCTATAGAGTAGGGCTCGAGGCCCTGGACCACGCCCTTCTCGGCGAGGCTCGCGAGGACCCCCTCGACGGTGAGGGGGGAGCCGAGGCCCTCCTCGGCGCCGAGGGTGAGGGCGGCCGACATGGAGTCCGCCGCCACCGAGACCTCCACGGCGGCGTCCCGGAAACGGAGCACCCGGAGGCGCCACAGGCCGTCTTTCTCGTCGGCGAGGAGGACTCCCGTGGCCGTGGAGACGAGCTTGTCCCTCCCGAAGTCGATGCCCTCGAAGGTCTTGACCGCCGGGTCGTTGCCTGGGATGCCGGGGAGGACCTTCCCGTAGACGTCCATCCCGTCGGCCCCGGTCCCCGAGGATGGCATTTCCCCCAGCTTCTGGCCGAGCTGTACCGAGGCGAGCTTCGTCGACTCCTCTATGGGGAACTCGGACAGGCTGGGAACGGCGAGGGACAGTCCCGGGTGTTCGGCTATCCGCTTCCTCATCTCGGCCGCCTTGTCCTCGGGCATGAAGGCGACCGAGATGGAGAGCTTGCGGTCCTTGCCCCGGCCGGGGGCCTTGCCCTGCGCCACTGGGTAGTCGAGGAGCTCGGCGTCCTTCCCTTTATAGAAGTCGAGGATGCCCTGCTTGATCGCGGCGAAGTTGATCGTCCGCAGCCCCGAGGCCTTGAGGGCCTGGGAGACCATGGCCAGGTCCAGGGGCCTGCCGTGGCCTCGGCCCTTCCAGATCGAGAGGGTGGCGAGCACCCCGTCGGGGCTCACCTTCACCTCGGCCTTGGCGTCCCGATCCCGGGAGAGGCTCCAGCTGAAGAGGGCCTCCCCCGAGGTCGCCGCCCCGCCGAGGGCCGCGGCCACCGCCTCCTCCTCGACCAGGCTGTCCTCCGGGGCCCCGAGCTCCTTGGCCTTGTCCAGGATCTCCGGGGCCGTGGGCGCCGGGAGCCGGGGATCCCCGGGGGTGTAGTTGAGGAAGAACGAGGCTCCGTCGGGCGAGCCCTCCACCGACCAGGCGTGCCGGGGGAGGGGCACGATGTCGACCCACCGCTCGCCGACCCGGACCACCCCGTCCTCGGAGGCTATGAGCTCGTTCTTGTTCCTGAAGACCCCGGGGCCGCTGAAGAAGGCGCTCTCGTCCTGGGGCGGAGGGAGGGGCTTGCCGAAGATGGACTTGCCGGTCTTGCCGGGCTTGGCCTGGGACAGGGTCCCGAGCTTGTCGCCCTTCTTGGCCCAGCCGATGCGGAGCACCGTCGTGTCGGGGAAGACCTGCTCCCGCTTCTCCCGCTTCTCGACGACCTCGACGACCTCGATCTTGGGGGCCAGGAACGGGAGGGCCGCCGGCTTCTTGACCTTCTTCTCGACCTTGATCGACTCGACCCTCACCTTATAAAGGAGGGGGGGCGGCGCCTCGGAGGCAGAGCTCGCGGCCAAGTCGGCCAGGTCCGCGGGGATATCCATGTCGGACCAGGAGGGCATCTCGGGCTGGGGCAGCTCTGGCGGGCTGCCCGAGGCCACCACTTCCTTGAGCGGGCCCTTGGCCCGGGAGAACTTCCCCACCAGGTCCTCGGCCTTCTTCTGGTTGTAGCCGCCGATCCGGGCGTCCATGAGGATCCGGAGGACCTTCTCCGCGGTCCACTCGGCGCCGTCCTTGTTCGGGGTGAAGGCGAGGCTCGCCTCGCTCTCGTCTTCCTCGATGGCTAGGGAGAGGTCGCCTTTCGCTGTGCTCTGCGCCATCCCGAGTTCCTCACCCCGCGAAGCCCTGCTCCAGGGCCTTCGCGAGCTTGTACTTCAGGAACTGGTTCTCCCGCCGCAGCTTGTCGATCTCGAATTGCTGGCTGCGCACGGTCTCCACCAGCTCCCCGGGGGTGAGGGCCCCCGAGGAGAGGAGCTCCTCGACGTAGGAGATCTTGGACCCGAAATCGGCCTCGGCCTCGAGCTCTGCGGTGCGGTATCCCCCCTCGATCTCCGCGAGGGATAGGGACATGTCTTCCTCGCCTTCGGCCGAGATCAGCTTCTCGGCGACCCTGTAGATCGCCTGGGAGAGGACCGACTGGGGCTTGTAGCGGATTATTGGGATGCGGCTGCCGAGGGCCACGTCCTGGAGCTCGTCTCGGTAGAGGACCCCGAGGTGCTCGATGTCGATGTTCAGGTACTCTTTGCAGGAGCGGCGGATCTTCTGGGCCTTCTCCGCGTCCTTGGGGTCCTCGAGCATGTTCATGAGGAGCCGGGGCCTGAAGCGGGCCATCCGCTCGTTCGCTATCGCCCAACGTTCCGGATCGATGCCCTTGACCTGGTCCAGGATGGCCGGTATGTAGGCGGTCCGGAGGCTGGCGCCGTCTTTGCGAAGGCTCTCCATGTGCTCGAAGGCCTTGGATTTCTGGCCGAAGGCGCCGTAGAGGAGGCGGAAGACGGCGTTCTTGAGGAAGAGGTACGCGTTGAGGGTCGCCGTCAGGGCGGGGGCGGTCACGACGATCCCGTGGGTGCTCATGAGGAAGAAGTCGAGGATATTCGAGCTCGTGCCCGCCCCGAGGTCGAGGACGAGGTAGTCGGCGTCCAGCGAGAGGAGCCGCTTCACGAGCTGGTTCTTCTGGGAGCTCTTGATGTTGGCCAGGCCCGGCACCTCGGCGTCGCCGGGGATGAAGCGGAGGTTCGGGTAGTCGGTGTCCAGGACTATGCCCTCGAAGTTCTTGGACGCCGAGCTCTGGGCCGAGGCGCCCGGGCTCCCCTGGGTGGAGAGGAAGGTGCCGATGCCCGCCTTGGGGGCCGCCACGCCGAGTATGAGGTGGAGGTTCGAGGCCCCGAGGTCGAGGTCGGCGAGGACCGTCCTGCGGCCCGCCTGTCCCAGGGCGACCGCGAGGTTGGCCGCCACCAGGGACTTGCCGACTCCGCCCTTGCCGCTCGCGATCGGTACTATGTGCATCAGTCGCCCTCGACCCTCTCGATATCTTCGACGGGGGAGCTCGGCGCCGCGCTCTCGGGCTTCGCGTCGCCGCCGAGGAGGAGGATGCAGATGCTCATGACGTCCACCGCCGCGAGGAAGAAGGCTAGCCCCAGGCCGAGCCGGGGCACCCCGAGGGTCCTCCCCCGAGCCGCCTCGTCGCCCGCGAGGGCGAGGGCGAGGGGGAGGAAGCAGACAGCCCCGGCGATCTTGCCCAGAGCCAGGAGGGGCCTAAAGGGCGAGTAGCGCTCCGGGTCCAGCCACATGAAAAAAAAACCCGCCGCGAAGAGGAGCTGGGGGGCTGCGGCGTAGCGCAGGAGATTGGACGCGCTGGGGCCGAGGAGGGCGCCCACGCTGAAGGCTAGGAAAACCACGGCGAAGAAGCGGAGCGACTCCGCGATCGCCGCGACGATGTGGACGGCCTTACCTCTCATATATCGTGGAAGTGTACTTGCGCCCCGGAGCCCCGTCAAGAAGACCCCTTTGCGGGCGGTTATGTGCAGGCCCTCGGCTTTCATGCTATCTTTACACTACGACTCGCGCGGGTCGGGGACGGGGGACCGTCCACCCGGTCCGGAAAGAGGGAGACAATGAGCAGATCCGGGAACGATCACAGGCTCGCGTGGAGCGCCGTCGGAGCGGCGGTCGTCCTCGCGTCGGCTCTCGCCTTCGTGGCGCCCCAGGCGGTGGCCCAGGCCACCGACTCCTCGGGCACCGACGCGCGGCGCTACATGGGCCAGTTCGAGGACGCCTTCCGCTTCGTCCTCCAGAACTACGTGGACCCGGTGGAGGCCAAGAAGCTCTACGAGGGAGCCATGAAGGGCCTCTTCGAGTCGTTGGGCGATCCCTACTCGGTCTTCCTGGACGAGAACATGCTCTCGGACATGACGGACATCACTTCGGGGCAGTTCGGAGGCGTGGGCCTCTACATCGGTAAGCAGGAGAAGGACCCCGCCAAGGCCGACGTCCCCCGGTACATCGAGATCGAGTCGCCCATCGACGACACCCCGGGGGCCAGGTACGGCCTCCAGTCCGGGGACCTGATCGTCAAGATCGACGGGGAGAGCACCGCCCCCCTCTCCTCGTTCCAGGCTCAGCAGAAGATCCGCGGCCCCGTGGGCACCGAGGTGGTCCTCACTATCCGCCGGGGCGAGGCGGAGTTCGACGCCAAGCTCACCCGCGCCATCGTGGAGATCCCGACGGTCAAGTCCGCCCTGATCCCCACCGCGGCGGGGAACATCGGCTACCTCCGGATCATCGAGTTCACCGCCGCCACCCGGGCCGCCTTCGAGTCGGCCATCGCGGACTTCGACAAGGCGGGTTACCGGGCCCTCGTCCTGGACGTGCGCAACGACGGCGGCGGCCTCCTCCAGTCGGTGATCCAGATCTCCGACGACCTCCTGGACTCAGGGACCATCGTCTCCACCAAGGGCCGCAACCCCTTCGACAACTCCACCTCCCGGGCCAGGCCCAGCGTCATGGTGGCCAAGGACAAGCCGGTGATCCTCCTCATCAACAAGGGCTCGGCCTCGGCCTCGGAGATTCTCGCCGGGGCCCTCAAGGACAACAAGCGGGCCTACCTCGTCGGGGAGAACACCTACGGCAAGGGTTCGGTCCAGCAGATCTTCCCCCTGGACTCCACGGGCTACAAGATGACCACCGCCCGGTACTACACTCCCAGCGACGAAAACATCGACAAGACCGGCATTCCCCCGGATCAGGAGATCAAGGAGCCCGAGCTCACCGACTCCCAGTCCGCGAGCCTCGCCAAGCTCCTGGACTCCGGCAAGGTCGAGGCCTTCGCCAAGGCCCATCCCGACGCGACGGCTCAGGAGCGCGACGCCTTCGCGGCCACCCTCGCCAAGGACGGCTACGATCTGCCGGAGCGCCTCCTCAGGATCATCGTGAAGAACCAGCTCGGCCGGACCAAGCCGGCGCCGGCCTACGATCTCGAGTTCGACACCGCCCTGAACGCCGCCCTCAAGCTCGTGGACGACCCGAACTATCCCGCGCTCCTCGCGAAGGCCAAGTCGGTGAAGGAGCTCGTGGAGGCCAAGAAGGCCGCGGACCCCGCCCTGAAGGCCGCGGCCGCGCCGGCGGGCAAGGCCGGCGGCCCTGCGAGCGGGCTGCCCGCGCCGGCGCCCAAGGACTAGGGGCTTCGCCGGGTAAGCCATGCGGCAGTTCGTCCTCCCGGACGATTGGGACGGTGGGCGGTCCTGCTCCATCGAGGGCGGCCGGGCCCGCTACGTCTCCCGCGTCCTCCGCCTCGGCCCCGGGGACGTCTTCCCGGGGCTCGGCCCCGACGGCCGTCGCTGGTCCTGCACGGTGATCGAGGCGGGGAGCGACCGCCTCCTCCTGTCGGTCGCCCCGTCCGAGGGCGGGGAGGGAGCCGCCCTCCCGGACATCCGCTCCCGGGGGGGCGTCGCGCCATCTCTCCGCGGTTCGGCGGCCCGCGGCCCTGCGGCGGGGCCTTATCCTGAGGCCTGTCCCCGTCCGAGCCTCGCTTCGGCGTCTCCTCGGATCATCCTCGCCCAAGGGCTCCTCAAGGGCGCCAAGATGGACCTCGTCGTTCGGCAGGCGGCGGAAGCCGGGGTCTCGGTCCTCGTCCCCCTCCTCTCCTCCCGCTCGGTGGTCCAGGGCGAAGGTTCCTCGGGCCGGCGCGAGAGGTGGGGGCGGATCGTGAAAGAGGCCATGCAGCAGTCGGGCTCGGCGCTGCGCACCGAGGTCCTGGACCCCCTGGCCCCCCGGGACCTGCCTCCCGCCCTCGGATCCCTCGGCCTAGGACCCGCTTGTCCTCGGATACTCCTCCACGAAGCTCCCCTTGCGCAGTCTTCGATGCACGGGTATCTTACCGGAGCGCCGGAAGCGATCGCGCTCTGCGTCGGCCCCGAAGGGGGCTTCTCGCCGGACGAGGTCGAGCTCTTCCTCGCCGGGGGCTTTTCGCCCCTGAGGCTCGCCGGCGCGGTTCTACGGGCCGAAACGGCCGCGCTTTTCGCAGTCGCATCCGCCCAAATCATCCTGTCGGAGCGCTCGTCATGGATTCCCAAGCCTGTATAAGCCGCATCACAGTCCTCGGCGTGCCGGTCGATATCCTCCCCGAAGAAGGCATCGACGAGCTCGTCGAACGCTTCGCGGACGGCAAGAACCACCAGATCGTGCTCCTCTCCCTCTGGGACCTCATGAGGGCCAGGCGGAACGGCGAGTTCCGCACCATGATCTCCGGGGCGAGCCTCGTGCTCCCCATCTCCCTGTCGATCGTCAAGGGAGCGCGGTTCCTCCACAAGACCGAGCCGGCGCGCTACATGCCCTTCGACTTCGCGGTGAAGCTCATGGCGGCCCTCGAGCGGCGGGGGAAGTCGGTGTATCTCCTCGGCTCGACCCGGTCGGCCATCCAGAAGGCCGAGGGCAACATCAAGTCCACCTTCCCCGGCCTGCGGGTGGTGGGCCGCTACGCCGGCCGCTATCCCAAGCCGATGGAGCTGACCATCGTCGAGGCGATCAAGAAGGCCACCCCCAGCCTCCTCCTCGTCGGCCGCGGCGTCCCGGGCCGGGAGCGGTGGATACCGCGCAACCTCGCTCGGTTCAACTCGGGGATCTACCTATGGTGCTCGGACCTCTTCGAGGTCTTCGCCGAACGCCGCTCCAAGCCCGCGCGGATCCTCTTCCGCCGGGGGCTCGAGTGGATACCCTTCTCCCTCCTCCACCCGTGGAAGGCCTATCGTCTCTTTATATTCATCTGGTTCAAGATCCTCCTCCTCGTGGACAGGATCCGGGGGCTCTAGGACCCATCGCTCCTCCTGGCGGGCGTCGTAGGCGGCCGTCTACGGACCGCCGGGGGATATAGGCAAAAAATCAATTGTCGGTGACCTCCGCGGCGAGGTACTATCCCCTCCCTTATGGAAAAGATACTTCTCGTCGAGGGCGATCCCCTCGAGGCGCGAAGGCTCTCTTCCTCCCTGTCGGACGCGTACAGCGTCCTCGTGTGCCTGGAGCCGGGCAGGGCGCCCGAGGCGGCTAGGCGCGCCCGCCCGGCGGCGGTGCTCCTAGCCTTCCCCTCGGCCTGCGCCCCTCGGGACGAACTCATCAGGGTCATCCTCTCCCAGTCGCCGGGGACGCCCCTCATAGTCCTCTCCGGCGAGGCGGACCCCCGGGTGGTGGCCTCCTGCCTCCGCTCCGGGGCCCGGGACTTCGTCCCTAGGCCCTGCGAGGCCGACCGGCTTCGCCGCTGCCTGGCTAAAGCGATCGTCGGCCGGAGCGGCGCGTACCGCGATTCGCCGTTCATCGGGGCGAGCCCCGCCATCAGGGCGGTGGAGAGGGATCTCCGGCTCTTCGCCAAGTCGGATTACTCGGTCCTCCTGCTCGGGGAGAGCGGCACGGGCAAGGAGGTCGCGGCGCGGGCCCTCCACGATTTTTCCCCGCGGCGAGGGGGTCCCTTCGTCGCCCTCAACTGCGCCGCCATACCCGAGCAGCTCGCCGAGAGCGAACTTTTCGGCACCGAGCGCGGGGCCTTCACCGACGCCCTGTCGCGGCCCGGCGCCTTCGAGGAGGCCCGGGGAGGCCTCCTATTCTTGGACGAGATCGGCGACGCTGGCCTCGGGCTCCAGGCCAAGCTCCTGCGAGCCTTGGAGTCCCGGGAATGCCGCCGGCTCGGGGGCCGGTCGGTGGCCGAGACGGACTTCCGCTTCGTCGCGGCCACCAGCGCGGATCTGAAAGCCGCCGTGGGTGGAGGAAGGTTCCGCCCGGATCTTCTGTACCGGATCGACATCCTCGAGCTGCTGATACCGCCCCTTCGGTGCCGGCGGGAGGATATTGCGGAGCTGGCCGATCACTTCGTCTTCTCAGGGTCCGGAGGGCGTGCCTGTTTCCGCTCCGAGGCCATAGAGAAGCTGTCGGCCTACTCCTGGCCGGGCAATGTCCGGCAGCTGCGCAGCGTGGTGCAGCGGGCCCTCGTCCTCTCGGACGGCGCCGAGGAGATCGGGGCGGACTGCATCGTCTTCTAGCGAGGCGGGCCGCGGCCGCCGACGCGGCTGTCGCAGGCGGCCTCGAGAGCGCTGCCTGCTAGCCTCGGCCGTCCGGCCTCGCGCCGCTCTCCCTGTCGGCCCCGTGGATCATGCCAGCCGCCTTGCGGAACACCGACTCGAAGTAGCGGAGCTCCGTCGCCGTGTAGCCTGCCCGCTCCACCGTGTCCCTGAGGAAGGCCGACAGGTCCCGGTCCCGGGTCACCTTGAAGAAGCCGATGTCCTTGAGGTGGGCCGCGATGCGCGACACCGAAGCCTCGACCTCGGCCCGGGAGACCGGCGCCGGCCTCCCATCGCGCTCGCCTATCGCGCGCCTGCGCAGCTCGTAGCAGGCGACCTGGACCGCCTGGGCGAGGTTCAGCGACGGGAACGCGTCGGAGCTCGGGATGTGGACCGCCAGGGAGCACAGGCCGAGCTCGGCGTCGGTAAGGCCGGTCCTCTCGTTGCCGAAGACCAGGGCGACCCCTCCCTCCCCGGCACGGCCCCCGCCGCCCTCCGCGTCCCCGAGGACGAAGGCCGCGAAGCCGTCGAGGCTGTGGGAGAAGGCCTTGCGCCGCTCGCCCCTGCGGCGGGTGAAGCCGGACGAGAGGGAGAAGCCCGAGAGGGCGGAGGCCAAGTCGTCGACGCGCTCGGCCCCCTCGTAGACGTCGAAGGCGTGGACCGCCATCATGCGGACCCTGTCGGGGTCGTAATCCGGGCAGCCGGCGAGGACGAGGCGGGAGAAGCCCATGGTCTTCATGGCCCGGCAGGCCGAGCCGACGTTGCCGCCCTCCTCGGCCCTGCAGAGCACCACCGCGAAGTCCCTCAAGCGGTCCTCGCGGACCTCTCGATCCCGTCCTTCCATGCCTCTTTCCTCGATGACGCTCCGAATTTCCTGCCGATAACCGGCATCGCCCTTGCCTCGGCGCCGGCGCGGCGGTAATAGTACTGAGCGTATGGAAGCAGCGCAAGGCGATGCGCCCTCCCTCCGCGGCCGCCGCGCCCTCGTGGTCGGCGGTTCGGGCGGCATCGGGAGGGCCCTGTCCCTCGAGCTCGGGGCCCGGGGAGCCTCCCTGGTCGTCCACGGGGGCTCGTCCCGGGAGCGCCTCGACGCATGCCTCTCGGATCTCCGGGGCCTAGGCGCCCCGGCCGAGGGCTTCCTCCTGGACCTGGAGGAAGCCGGGGGACCGTCGCGCCTCATCGAGCGTCTCCCGGGCCTCGGCCCCCTGGATATCCTCGCGGTGGCCTTCGGTCCCTTCGTCCAAAAGAGCCTGGCCGAGACGAAGGCCGAGGACTGGGAGCGCATGGCCCTCCTCGACCTCGCCCTCCCAGGAGCCCTCGCCTCTGCCCTCCTGCCCGGCATGTCGGCCCGGGGCTGGGGGAGGGTGCTCCTCGTCGGCGGGACGAGGACCGACACCGTCCGGCCCTGCGCGAGCAACGCGGCCTACGCCGCCGCCAAGACCGCCCTCGCGGTCCTGGCCAAGTCCCTGGCCGTCGAGGGTGCCCCTCACGGAGTCGGATGCGTCCTCGTCTGCCCCGGCTTCGTGGATACCGAGTACTTGAGCCCCGACCGGCGGGCCGATCTCGAGCGCCGGTCCCCGGCCGGCGAGCTCATCGACCCTAGGCTCCTCGCGGCCGGGGCCGTCGGGCTCCTCGTGGCCGAGCCCTGCGTGGCCAGCGGCTCCGTCGTATCCATGGACGGAGGATTATCGCTGTGATTAATGTCGGCGGACTGTATAGTCCGAGGCGGCGGCGGCCGATAATGAAGAGGCGCCGCTGTAGCCGCCGCGCGTGATTTCTCGATTTGACAACACATTGACGAGAGCGCTAATATGCTTTTACAATGAATGTTGATTAGTTGAATCGTGGGTGAGAGGAGCAATATGCCGAATAATAACGATATCGTTCCTGGTTTCGACGACGAAAAAGACGACAGCCTTAAGATCCGTCTTCAGAAAGTCGACGC
>Ga0268360_1001111_pt1:2500-31552 | contig 31552 bp, 24 predicted proteins | sample BioMet11_FD_192465 | JGI IMG/M metagenome (GOLD analysis project Ga0268360, IMG submission 192465) | Sewage microbial communities from Oakland, California, United States - Biofuel 11 (Illumina Assembly) | ecosystem: Engineered > Wastewater > Sewage > Unclassified | place: USA... | reverse complement strand
CGCGACTTCCGCGACCATAGTCTCGGGCGCCATGGCCGAGCGGACCCAGTTCAAGTCCTACCTCGTCTACACGATCTTCATCTCGGCGGTGATCTACCCCGTGTCCGGCCATTGGATCTGGGGCGGCGGCTGGCTCTCGAAGCTGGGATTCCACGACTTCGCCGGCTCGACGGTCGTCCACTCGGTCGGCGGGTGGGCGGCCTTCATCGGCGCCGCGATCCTCGGTCCCCGCATCGGGAAGTACGTGAAGAGCCCCGACGGCAAGGTCAGCGTCAGGAGCTTCCCCGGCCACAACATCCCCCTCGCCATGCTCGGCGTATTCATCCTCTGGTTCGGGTGGTACGGCTTCAACCCCGGCTCCACCCTCAGCGGCATGAGTCCCGACATCGGCCGCATCGCCGTCACAACGACCCTCGGCGCCGCCGCGGGAGCCGTCGCGGCCCTCATCTTCTCCTGGATCCTCTTTAAGAAGCCCGACCCCTCCATGACCATGAACGGCACTCTCGCGGGCCTCGTGGCCATCACCGCCCCCTGCGCCGTGGTCTCGCCGGGCGCATCCATCGCGATCGGCCTCATCGCCGGAGTTCTCGTCGTGCTCGCCGTCGAGTTCATCGACAAGGTCATCAAGGTCGACGATCCTGTCGGCGCCGTATCGGTCCACTGCGTCAACGGAATCTTCGGCACCCTGGCGGTCGGCATCTGGGGCAACACCGAAGCGGTGAAGGGCCTCCTCCACGGCGGCGGCTTCCACCAGCTCGGCGTTCAGGCCCTGGGCGTCGTGGCCGTGGCCGCCTGGGCCATCGGCATGAGCGCCCTCATCTTCTTCCTCATCAAGAAGATCATGGGCCTGAGGGTCACCCCCGAGGAAGAGATGATCGGTCTGGACCTCGGCGAGCACAAATCCGAGGCCTACTCGGGATTCCAGTTCTTCTCGAACATGTGAGGAGGGACAGCATGAAACTCATCATCGCCTACATTCAGCCCCACAAGCTCAACGACGTGAAGCAGGAGCTCTACAAGGCCGAGATCTACAAGATGTCGGTCACCAACGCCCTGGGCTGCGGCCAGCAGAAAGGCTACACCGAGAGCTACCGGGGCGTCGAGGAGGAGGTGAACCTCCTCAAGAAGGTCCGCATCGAGATAGGGGTGAACGACAAGTTCGTGAAACCCACGGTGGACGCCATCATCAAAGGCGCCAGGACCGACACCATCGGCGACGGCAAGATCTTCGTCGTGCCCCTCGAGGAGTGCATCAGGATCCGCACCAGCGAGACCGGAGGAGACGCCATCGGCTAGAGCCCGCCCGGCCGACGATAGCGCTCAACGCGCAGGGCCCCCGCCGCATCCAGCGGCGGGGGCCCTTTTCCTGCCGATGGTGCCGCTCACGCGCCCAGGGCTATGGCTATGACCTCCTCCATCCGCTCCACGGGGTGGAAGCTCAAGCCCTTCTTCACGTGCTCGGGGATGTCCTCGAGGTCCTTCAGGTTGGCCTTGGGGATGATGATGTCCCGGATCTTGTCCCGCTTCGCCGCCACGGTCTTCTCCCTCAGGCCTCCGATCGGCAGGACCTGGCCCGTGAGGGAGAGCTCGCCGGTCATGGCGAGCCTGTCCTTGATCCTCTTCCCGAGGACGAGGGAGAGCAGCGCCGTGGCCATGGTGACCCCCGCGGAGGGCCCGTCCTTCGGCGTGGCGCCCTCGGGGATGTGGAGGTGGATCTGCCGCCCCTCGAAGAAGTCGGCCGCGATGTCGTACTTCTCCGCCGCGAGGTGGCGGACGTAGGTGTAGGCGATCCCCGCCGACTCCTGCATGACTTCGCCCATCTTGCCCGTGAGCTTGAAGCCCTCCTTGCCCGGGTTGGCCACCGCCTCGATGATGAGGGTGTCCCCCCCCATGCTCGTCCACGCGAGGCCGACGGCCATGCCGGGCATGGTCGCCCGCTTGGTCTGGTCCTCGTCGAAGATGGGCTTGCCCAGGTACTTCAGCACCGCCGCTTTGTCGATGGGGAACTTCTCGCCGTCCTTGCCCTCGAGGACTACGACCTTGGCCAGCTTGCGGTGGATCTTGTCGAGGTACTTCTCGAAGTTGCGCACCCCAGCCTCCCGGGCGTAGGCCTCGGCGATGAACATGAGGGCGTCCCGGGTGTAGCGCACCGACCCCCTCCTGAAGCCGTTCTTCTCGAGGCTCTTCGGTATGAGGTAGCGCTTCGCTATCTCCAGTTTCTCGGTGTCGACGTAGCCAGGGAGCTGGATTATCTCCATTCGGTCGATGAGGGGCGCCGGGACCGTGTCCAGGGTGTTGGCCGTGCAGATGAAGAAGACGTTCGAGAGGTCGAAGGGCAGGTCGAGGTAGTGGTCCCTGAAGGAGTTGTTCTGCTCGGGGTCGAGGGTCTCGAGCAGCGCGCTGGAGGGGTCGCCCTGGTACGAGGTCCCCATCTTGTCGATCTCGTCGATCATGAAGACCGGGTCGCGGCTCTTGGTGATCTTGAGGCCCTGCATGATCTTGCCGGGCAGGGCTCCGACGTAGGTGCGCCTATGGCCCTTGATCTCGGCCTCGTCCCGCATGCCGCCCACCGAGAAGCGGAAGAACTCCTTTCCGAGGGCCCGGGCGATGGACTTCCCCACGCTGGTCTTGCCCACGCCGGGAGGTCCGACGAGGCACACGATGGAGCCCTTCGCGTCGTTCTTGAGCTTCCGCACCGCGAGGTACTCGACTATCCGGTCCTTCACGTCCTTGAGGCCGTAGTGGTCCGCCTCCAGGATCTCCTGGGCCTTCTCGAGGTCGAAGTCCCCCGAGACTTCGGCCTTCCAGGGCAGGGAGCACACGAGGTCGAGCCAGTTCCTGGTCACGATGAACTCGCTGGAGTTGGGGTCCATCAGGTTGAACTTCTCGAGCTCCTGCTCGACCTGCTCCTTGATCTCGCCCCCGAAGCCGAAGGCGTCGATCTTGTCCTTGAACTTCTGGTAGTCGGAGCTCTTGGCGTCGGTGGGCATCCCGAGCTCGCCCTTGATGGCCTTGAGCTCCTCCTTGAGGAAGTACTCCCGCTGGCTCTTCTCGATCTTCTCGTTGATCTCCTGCTGGACCCTCTTCTGGATCTTGAGGAGCTCCTGCTCCTTCTTGATGAAGATGAGGACCTTCTCCATGCGCTCCCGCACGTCGGTCATCTCGAGGATCTTCTGCTGGTCCACCTTGTCGATGTTGAGGATGGACGCGATGAAGTCGGCTATCTTCCCCGGGTGGTCGATGTTGATCATGTTGAGGCGCATCTCCTCGGAGAAGAGGGGATTGTTCTCGGATATCTGCTTCATCTCCCCGAGGAGCGCCCTGGTGAGGGCCTTGATCTCGTCGGTGTCGTCGTGCTCCTCGTCCAGGTAGCCCACCGCCGCCACGATGGGGGTCTCTTTCGAGAGGAACTTCTTGATCTTGAAGCGCTTCAGGGTCGATATGAAGATGTTGGCGCCGCCGTCCGGGAGGTTGATCTTCTTGACGATCTTGGCCGCGGTGCCTACGGAGTGGAGGTCCTCGGCCTTGGGCTTGTCGAATTCGTTCTTGATCATCACGAGGCCCACCATGCCGTCGGCGGCCAAGGCCTCCTCGATGACCTTCACGTCGTCGGGGTTGCCGATCATGATGGGCGTGAAGATCCCAGGGAATATCGGCCTCCCCGAGAGGGGGATTATGGGGAGCTTATTCGGTAGTACCTGATCGATGGGGATTATCTCGTTCTCGGCCACGATGCACCGTCCTTTCTCGATTGCAAATAAAAAGCTATGGTTTTTGCCACCCTTCGGCAAGATTTTGGAGGGCGAAAAAGATGTTCTGCCCCGGAAAATTCCGAATACCGACCTCAGAACCTAGTTTTCGAGGCGCTTTGAGGGCGCCGAGGCCCGGACGCGCAGGCCGACCGGAGACGCCGCGCCCCCGAAGCCTTGAGGAGGAAGCTCGCCGCTAGTCTAGGAGCGCAGGCCCTCGACCGCCCTGCGCACCCGGTCGGGGTCGACTCCGAAGCCCGGGACTCCGAGGATCTCCTCGGCCACGCGGTTGCCCATCCTGAGGCACCGAGCCGGGGCGAGGCCGAGGGAACGGCCGTAGAGGAAGCCGGCGGCGAAGGCGTCCCCCGCCCCCGTGGAGTCCACGGGCCGCAGCTCCCGCACCGGGCTCGAGACCAGGGCCCCGCCCCTCGCCCAGACCGCGCCCATCTCGGCGCGCTTCACGACGATCTCGATGTCCCATTCACCGAAGAGGCCGAGGCCCTCCCTGAGGGGCATGCCCGCCAAGGCGACGAATTCGTCCTCGTTGGCCAGGAGGATGTCGCAGTACTCCGGGAGCGCGGCGAGGAGAAAGTCCCGGTTGGCCGCCGTGAGGCTGCGGCTCGCCAGATCCAGGGCGATGGTCATCCCGGCCTCCCGGCCGCGCCGGAGGAAGTCCATGAAGAAAGCGCGGTCGGAGAGGAGGTAGCCCTCCGAGTAGAGCAGGGCTCCGGGGCGGAAGAGAGAGGACTTGAGCGGCTCGAAGCCGATATCCGCGGCGGCTCCCGGCGCGACGAGGAGGGTCCGCCCTCCATCGGGCCTGACGAGGGCGCAGTAGATCCCGGTGCCCGAGCAGGACCTGGAGAGGCAGGGCTCGACGCCCGAGGCGGCGAGCTCCTCCTCGAAGCGGAGGCCGAAGGGATCGTCGCCGACCATGCCGACGAAGGTAGCGGTCGCGCCCAGGAAGGCCGACGCCCTGACCGCGTTGGCCACGCCGCCCCCAGCCGACACCGCGGGGTCGGGGAGTTCGGACAGGATGCCGTCCAGGCGGCGGCGGTCCACGTGCAGCACGGCGTTGTTGTGGTAGCCCAGCATGGGGGCGTAGTCCTCGTCGACGAAGGCAATGACGTCCATGAGGGCATTTCCGATGCCGACGATATCCAATCTCCCCCCTCCTGGGCAGCCCTGCTTCCGGGCGGCGGAAGCCCCTCAGGCGCGCATAGGACTCTCTCGATTCTAGCATCGGATTGTCGATTCCGTCACGCCGAAGCGGACGCCGGCCAGGCCGAGGAGCCGAGCGCCCTTGACCCCCTTTCTACGCCCATGTTAGCGTGCATAGTCCCTTCGGGCGCTTGGCTCAGCTGGTTAGAGCGGTTGGTTTACACCCAATAGGTCGGGGGTTCGAATCCCTCAGCGCCCAACAATAAGTATTTTTACTATTGTGAATTAATAGGAAGACCGGAAGCCGGATTCCGAAGCAAAACCCGATTTGTTACCCATTTGTGACCCGGACCGCCACGGGGAGGGCCTCCCCGCCCCCCACGATGGGACCATCCAGAAAATCGCGCACCAGGTTCGGCCCGTAGGGAAATCCCTCGCCTCGCGAGAGCTCGGTTTTTTCCTCCACGCATCCGCGGCGCAGGGAGAAAGCATTTTAAACGGAGCGGGAGGGAACAGGGAGTGTCGCGGGTCGTTCTGCGTCGCGCCGTTCGCGCAATTATTTGCGGCGTGTCCACGGGCGGGGCATTCGCGAGGGCGGAGAGGGGCTTCATGTTATTCGACGGTAATAATTATGGGGGCCGAAGTCGAGAAGGGCTGGAATACGACAACGGTATGGAACGGGAAAAAGCATGTGGAATGCACGATGGAGAAACAATAGCTCGCGGAGCCCGGCGCGGGCGGCGCGTCTCCGGGGCATGGCTATACGGCTCCGGGCTTCAGGGACCTTGGACCCACTCGATGGCGTATTTCCTGAGCTCGGAGATGCTTCCGAACGCGAGTTTCCGCTTGATGTGGTCCTGGTAGACCCCGACGGTCTTGACGGCGATGCCGAGGGTGCCGGCGATCTCGGTGGCCCCGAAGCCCTGTCCCATGTACTTCAGCACCTCGAGCTCCCGGTCCGAGAGCTGGGCGACGCTCGAGCGGAAGTCCTCGCTCCGGGACTTGCAGGCCCGCTCGAGGAGCCGCTCCCTGAAGCTGGCCGAGACGAATATCTTGCCGGCCAGGATCTCGGATATGGCCTCCTTGAGGACCGAGCTGGCCTCGTGCTTCATGAGGTAGCCGCGGGCGTTGGCCCGGAGCGCCCGCTCGGCGTAGATCGCCTCGTCATGGATCGAGACGACGAGGGTCCGGATGCGCGGGTCCGCCGAGTGGAGGACCGGTAGGAGGTCCAGGCCGTTCTGGCTCCCGAGGGAGATGTCGAGGACGACCATGTCCGGCGTCTCGCGCCTCGCCGCTTCGACGGCCTCCTCCACCTTGCCCGCCTCGGCGCAGACCCGGTATCTCGGGTCGCTCTCGATGAGCATCCTCATGCCGTGCCTGAAGATCGGGTGGTCGTCCACGATCAGGAATTTTATCGTCTTCTCCATCTCCGGCCCCTCACGCGCCTAATGAGCAGGACACGCACACTCCCGGATCGAGGTTGCCGATCTCGAGGCGCGCGCCTATCGACTCGGCCCGGTACCGCATGATGCGGAGCCCCATGCCCCGGGACTCCGCCAGGGCTCCCATGCCCACGCCGAAATCCCTCACCTCGACGGTGAGGGAGCCGTCGCCCCTCCCGACGAGGCGGAGGATGACCGCCTCGCTCCCCGAGTGCCGCAGCGCATTCGTCAGGGCCTCCTGCACGATTCGGTAGAGCTGGAGGGCCACGGCCGAGTCGTCGAGGCGGCAGTCGCCCTCCTTCTGGAAGGACAGGGAGGCGCCGCCCGGGGAACGGCCGAGGGTCTCGACCAAGTCCTCGAGGGCCGAGACGAAGCCCAGCTCGTCGAGAGCCGGGGGGTAGAGGGTGCGGGCGAACTGCCGCGAGCGGGACACGGCGCTCTCCAGGAGCCCTCGGATCTCCCGGATCGAGTCCGGAGAGACCGAGCCGGATTCCCTCAGGTTCTCCTCCGCGACCGCGGCGAGCATGGAGATGCCGACGAGGTGCTGGCACAGGTCGTCGTGGATATCCTGGCCGATCGCCTGCATGGTTCGGTTCGAGATCTCCTGCACTTCTAGCTCGAGGCCCCGGCGCCGCTCGATCTGCTCCCGGAGGTCCTCGTTGGCCTCCTTGAGCTCGCGGGTGCGCAGCTCGACGAGGCGCTCCAAGCCCTTCTCGCTCTCCCGGATCTCCTCCATGAGGAGGGTGGCCTTCACCGCCGTGGACAGCTCCATGCGGAGGGTCTCGTAGGCGTTCGCCTCCTCGGGGCCGCCCTCGAGGAGGATGTAGCCCAGGGCTTCGTCGCGGTAGACCAGGGGCTCGAGGAGCCATCCATCCTCGCCCCAGGGGATATCGAGCTCGGGGGGGACGAGGAGCTCCGTCCGGAATTCCGTCCGCAGGGCTTCCCCCGACGAGCCGGGGGAGGATGTCAACAGGACCGACTTCGCCGGCGCCTCCAGCCCGCCCGGCGCGACGGGGGGGAGGAAGAGCGCGAGGTAGCCCCGCCGAAAGCCCAGGGGCCCGACGCAGTCCTCCCAGTTGCGCGCCAAGGCCCCGGGGCTGAAGGTCCCCAGGAGCTTGGAGCTGAGGAGCCGAAGGAAGACGCCGCGCTCCGCCTCGGCGATGCCGCGATGCTCCGCCATCCTCCGCTCGACCTGGTTGAGGAAGGCGAAGGCTTGGTCGAAACAGTCGACGTCCCGCCCCTCCCGGGCCCCTCGCGGGCCGGCGGGTGGGAAGGCCCCGCGCCGCGCGAGGTAGACCGATCGCCGCAGGGCCTCGAAGGCCTCGCCCCCCGCGGCTCCTCCAGTCTCCTCGGGGATGGCCTCTTCAAGGATCCGCACCGCGGCCACCGGGTCGCCCGAAGCCGCGGCCGAGCGTATACGCTCCGAGAGCGCGAAGTCGGCGGTCCCGCCGGGGCTGCGGACCCCCTCCGAGAGGGGCAGCGCGGGAGGGCAGCCGCAGGATCTCCGGTACACGCACTCGCAGCCGAAGGACCGCGAGGGCGGGGCCCGCCCGGCCAGGAGGTCCAGGGCCATGTCGACGGCCTCGGAGCCGAGGCGCTCCAGGCTCTGCCTCGCCGTCGTGAGGGGACAGGGCGCCCAGCGGGCCTCCGCGACGTCGTCGAAGCCGGTCACCGATACCTGGGACGGCGCCGCTACGCCCTGGGCTCGGAGTTCCTCCATGGCGCCCAGGGCCATGTAGTCGTTGAGGCAGACGACAGCGTCGAAGGGGATGCCCGAGCCCAAGAAGCTGCGCGCGGCTTCCGCCCCCGACTCCTTGTAGAACTTGCCCCGGTAGACGAGTTCCTGGGGCAGGGGCAGCCCCGCCTCGGCCAGGACGGCCCGGAAGGCGCTTTCTCGCTCGATGGAGTCGGGATGCCGCTCCGGCCCGGTGACTAGGGCGAGGCGCCTCCTCCCGTGGTCCCTGACGAGGTGCCGCGCGAGCTCGGTCATGGCGTCCCCGCCTCGAGCCCTCACGCTCGGCGCTCCCGGGATGGGGAAGCCGATGGAGACGGCGGGGAGCCCCACCTCGGCGACGAGCCTCGCCACTCCCTCGGGGCCCGTGAAGTTGCCGACGGTGTTGGACAGGACCACGCAAGCATCGACGTTAGCCGGTCGAGCCAGCCGATAGGCGACGTTCATCGTCGACCGGCTCGGCTCGGGGGAGCCGAGGCCGTGGCCGAAGAAGCCGATCGCCCCGGCGCCCCTCTCCCTCGCCCGGGCGACGATGCTCCTCCAGACGGTGCGCTGGAAGGAATCGTCTATGAATCCGATGAAGACGCCCAACCTGGGGGCCCCGCCCGACGGGCGCGGGGCCGCACCTCCGCCGAGAGCTGATGGGGCCATGGATCCGATACTACCCCTTGATAGCTCCGCCGGTAAGCCCCGCCACGATGTACTTCTGGCAGAAGGCGTAGATGGCGACCGCCGGGACCATCGCGAGGGTCAGGAAGGCCAGGATCAGGTTCCAGTCCGCCGCGTGCTCGCCCATGAAGTCCATGACGCCCATGGGCAGGGTGAATTTCTTGAGGTCGTTGAACACGAGGAGGGGGGTGAAGAAGTTGTTCCAGCTGGCCACGAGGGTGATGACGCCGACCGTCGCGATTATCGGCGTGGACAGGGGCACGACGATCCTGAAGAGGAAACCGAAGCGGCCGTAGCCGTCGATGGAGGCCGCCTCCTCGAGCTCGTTGGGGATCTCCTTGATGAAGCCCCTGAGCAGCATGAGCATCATGGCGAGCTGGAAAGCCGCCTGGGGCAGGACGACCCCGATCCGGGTGTCCAGGAGCTTGAAGGCCCGCAGCTGGAGGTAGAGCGGGAGGATGGCCACGGCCAGGGGGAAGAGGAGCCCGAGCTGGAAGTAGGCGTACAGGACGCCATTGAGCCTGAACTTGATCCGGGCCAGGGCGTAGGCCGCCATGGTCCCGACGACGAGCACCACCGCCACGGTCCCGAAGGCGACGATGAGGCTGTTCCCCAACTCCCGCCAGAAGAAGCCGGACTTCCCGGTGAGCATGTCCGCGTACTGGGACCAGTTGAAGGGATCGGGGATAGCCATGGGATAGGCGCGGAGCTGGCCGACGCTCTTGAATCCGCCCATGATGGAGATGTACAGCGGCACGACGATGACGAGGAGCATGAGGGCGCTCACGGCGTACTTGATTATGGAGGCGACACGGTTCTCGCTTTTCATGGTCCGCATGGCTACGCGTCCTCCTTGACGAGGATCTTCTGGTACAAGACGTTGAACGCGAGGCAGATGAGGAAGATGCACACGGCGATCGTGCCGCCGTAGCCGATGTTGAATCGCTGCAGGCCTATCTTGTACATGTAGGTCACTATCGTCTCGCCCGCGTTGACCGGGTCGCCCTTGCCCATGGCCCAGACTATGTCGAAGAGCTGGAAGGACCCGATTATCGAGAAGAACACCGACAGCTGTATGCTGGTCCGCATTCCGGGAATGATTATCGATTTGAAGGTTCGCCACCGAGAGGCGCCATCTATGGTCGCCGCCTCGATCTGCTCCTGGGGGATATCCTGGAGGCCGGCTATGTAGATCATCATGTGGAACCCGAAGTATTTCCACACGATGACCACCATGATCGCCCAGATGACGGTGGAGGTATTCCCCATGAGCGTCGGCGCCGCGGTGCCCGGGGCGAGGAAAGCCCAGAGGGTCCGCACGAGGCCGTACTGGGGGTGGTAGATGAACTGCCAGAGGACCCCGGTGATCACCTCGGAGAGGACGTAGGGGAGGAAGAAGAAAGTCCGGAAGAATATCGCGCCCTTGAACCTGCGGTCGCTCACGATGACGGCCAGGATCATCGCCAGGGGAAGCTCCACGACCAGGGAGACGACGGCGATGAGGAGGTTGTGCGCCAGGGCCTTGTGGACTATCGCGTCTCGTATGAACTGCGCGTAGTTCGCGAAGCCGCGGAAGTCAACCATCGGGCCGAGGCCGTTCCACTTGTAGAAGCTGAAGACCGCCGCCTCGAAGACGGGTACGATGACCAGGGCCGTGAACAGTATCAGGGCCGGTCCCAGCAGGATCGCCAAGGTGAGGAAGCTCGCCCTGCCGATCCTGCCCTTCCTAATAGATCGCTTAGCCACGTAGACCCTCTCTTCGGGGATGAATGATAGGCTGGGCTCCCCTCGGGGGCGCCGGCCCCCGGCGCGTCCCTCCGCGCGACGCGCCGGCGAGGCCTCCGAGGCAGAGGCCTGAGACGGGGGCGGAGCCTGGAAGCGCGCCTCCGGGCTCCGCCCCGCTCTACGGCGAAGCGCCGCCGCAGAGCGAGGTGCCGCGGGGGAACCCGCGGCACCGAAGGCGACAGCCTCTACTTGTTGGCGAAGGCAGTCTGGATGGCGGCGCAAGCCTGGGCCGGAGTGGCCGAGCCCGCGAGGATGGTCTGGACGTTGTCGTTCACGGCGCCGCCCACGGCGGGCGGGAAGGCCTGGTCCAGGTAGAGCTGGTAGAACGTGCACTTGTCTACGATCGCCTTCACCATCCTGGCGTTCGGGTCCTTGAGGCCGGCCTCGGCGCCCTTGACCGTCGGGATGATGCTGCTGACCTCGGCGTTCTTAGTGTTGTTCTCCTTGTTCGTGATGAACATGAGGAACTCGACCGCCGCCTGGGGCGCGTTCTTGCCGACGGCGTAGCCGTTCCCGCCGCCGATCACCTCGGTCAGCTTGCCCTTGCCGCCCTTGATGGCCGGGAAGGGAGCGGCCGCGAGCTTGTCGCCGATGCCGGCCTTGGAGGAGGAATTGTCCTTCTCGACGTTGGGCGCCCACTGGCCCATGAGCTCCATGGCCGCGACGCCGTTGCCCACGAGGGCAGCCTCGTCGTTGTAGGTGGCGCCCAGGAAGCCGTCCTGGAAGGGCTTGAGGTCGGCGAGCTGCTTGAGCATATTCGCCGCCTTGACCCAGGTGGGATCGTTGAAGCCGGCCTTGTTCTTCCCGGAGATGGTGTTCTGGAAGAGCTGGGCCCCGCCGAGGCGGAGGGCTATGTAGGACCACATGTGCATGGCCGGCCACTTGTCGCCGCCGCCCAGGGCGATGGGCGTTATGCCGGCGGCCTTGAGCTTCTTCACGAGGGTTAGGAAATCGCTCCACTCAGTCGGGAAGGAGGTATAGCCGACCTTGGCGAGGAGGTCCTTGTTGTACCAGAAGGTGATGCCGCCCATATCGTAGGGGGCGCCGTAGTTCTTGCCGCCGGAGCTGTAGACTTGCCAGACCCCCGCCGCCATCGAGTTGCCCCAGGCGGTGCCCTTCACGTCCTTGGAGATGTCCTTGAGGAGCCCCGCCTTGGCGTACTCGTCGAGGACGCCGCCGCCCCAGCTCTGGAAGAGATCGGGGGGAGTGCCGGACTGCATGACGGTGGTCAGCTTGCTCTTGAAGGCCTCGTTCTCGAGGACGGTGATCTCGACCTTGACGTCCGGATGAGCCTTCATGAAAGCGTCCGCGAAGCCCTGGAACATGGCCCTGTCGTTAGCGGCGGTGCCGATGTGCCACCAATTTACCGTAGTCGGCTCCGCGAAGGCGCCGACGGGAATCAGCGCCACGATGAGCGCGATGCTCAAAAGCGCTAGCTTGATCCTGGAATTCATGCATTCCCTCCTGTCGATTTGATGGGAATCCTGGGAGTTCCCCGATTTCGTTCAACAGTAAGGCCGGAATCGTTTTCTGGGTACTGGAAACAAGCCCGATAGAACCATAAGGGGTTCTACCTATGTCCCCCGGAGGAAGCCGAGGATGGCGTCGTTCACCTCGAAAGGCTTCTCCCAATGGGGGACGTGCCCGGCCCCTTCCACCGGGTGGAAGGCCGTCCCCGGCAAGAGGGACAGGAGTTGCCCGCTCTGCTCGAAGGGCAAGGTCTCATCCTCCCGGCCCCAAAAGAGGAGGGTCGGGGGAAGGACGCCGCCGAGCTTCCCGTAGACTTCTAGGAGGGGCCAGGAGGGGATGCTGCGGAGGGTGGCGAGGACCGCCCGGCAGATGCCCCTATACTCGAGGGGAGGCAGGTAGCTCGGTATGAAGTCCTCGAAGGCCCCCACGTCGAAGTAGTCGCCCCGCTGGCCACCGGCGAGCAAGGCGCGGCCGCGCAAGGCCATTATAGCCTCTCCGAGGATCGGCAGCTCGAGAGCCCGCCCGAGCCCCCTTCTGGGAGGCCACTCGAAGAGGGGGTCGACGAGGACGAGGCGGGATGCCAGCCCCGGATGCCCGACGAGGGCGGCAGCCGACACCGGGCCTCCCATGGACAGGCCCACGACGGCGAGGAGGCGGCCGAGGCCGAGGGCGCCGACCAGCTCCACGAGCTGCTCGGCGTAGAGGTCCAGACCGTAGGCGGTCCTCGGCCTATCCGAGAACCCGCGGCCGTAGTGCTCATAACGGAGCACCCGGAAGCCCGCGGCGACGAGGGCCGGGACGTTGCGGTCCCACGTGGAGTAGGGCACCGAGAGCCCGGGCACCAGTACCACCGCCGGACCATCCTCCGGGCCGGAGAGCTCGTAGTGGACGAAGCCCCGGGAGAGCCGGACGAAGGAGCCCGGGAGGCGCGAGCGCTCGCCCTCGCCCAGGGTCTTGGGGAACCAGTCCCACATCATGCGCGCCCGCCGCCCATAGCCGGCCTCAAGACCTCGGCGCGAGCCCCGCCTCGGCGAGGAGCTCCGAGTAGAAGCGGCTCTCCAAGTCCGACTCGGGGACTCCGACCCGGGCGAGGAGGGCTCGGACCTCCCTAGCGGCCGACGCCGAAGCCTCCGGGTCCCCCTCGGGAACCAGGATCTCTATCTCGATAAAATCCCCCAGGCCGACGACCTCAAAGAGCTCGATGGTGGCCCTCATCGGGGAGCCTTGCCCCGCCGAGGGCTCCGATGCCGCTTCGAACGCTTCGCCCCTCTTGCGCTTCGTGTAGGAGAGTTGGCACCCCAAGCTCAGGGCGAAGTCGACGAAGGCGGCCACGTCGGAGACCTCGAACTCGATCTCCCGGTTGGACTCGAGGCCGCCCTCCCGACGCTTCTCCTTGCGCGTGACGGTGGCTCGACCCCCCTCCTCGCGGACCCGGAAACCTCGGGGGCGGGCGCCGGCGGGCTCGCAGGAGAAGTCCGAGCCGACGACGACCGGGTCGGCTCCGCCCGGATAGGCCCAGTACTCGTCGAGCTTGTCGACGGGGCCCAGGGACCGCGCGAATGAGGCGACCGACGACCGGACCGCCGCCCGGTCCCGGACGCGGGCTTTGAGCTCAACCTCTATCAAGAGCGCCTCCCGGTGGCGGTAGGCCGGTCCAGGCTCTCGCCCGGACCGGATTCGGCGCGAGCCCCGCCGGGCGGAGACCGGCGGGGGCCGCTCACTTCTTGAAGACGAGCACCGAGGGATCGTAGTCCGACGGGGCCTTGTAGCCGAGCAGCTCTATGCAGGTGGCCGCGAGGCTGGAGATGCCCAGGCTCTTGCCCTTCACCTCGTTCCGGAGTTGGGCCTCGTACTCGCCCTTGGACTCGGGGTCGAAGACGACGCAGGGCACGGGGTTCAGGGAGTGGCTCGTCTTGGCCCTGGGCGTGCCGTCGGCCTTCTTCGAGACCGCGCCGGTCTTCTTGTCGTGCTCGTACATATCGTCGGAGTTGCCGTGGTCCGCGGTGATGACCATGATCCCGCCGGCCTTCTCGACCGCCTTGCGCAGCCTGCCGAGCTGGAGGTCCATGCCCTCGAGCCCGGCGACGACCGCCTGGTAGACTCCGGTGTGGCCGACCATGTCGCCGTTGGGGTAGTTGAGGCGGATGAACCTGTACTTGCCCGACTCGATGGCCTCGAGGACCTTGTCGGTGATCTCGGCGCACTTCATCCAGGGCCGCTGCTCGAAGGGCACCACGTCGGAGAGGACCTCGACGTAGTCCTCGTACTTCTCCGAGAACTTGCCCTGGCGGTTGCCGTTGAAGAAGTAGGTGACGTGGCCGTACTTCTGGGTCTCGGAGATGGCGAGGAGCTTCACCTCCGAAGCCACGAGGTACTCGCCCATGGTGCGCTCGATGGAGGGCGGCTCGACGATGTACTGCTTGGGGATGTGGGCGTCGCCGTCGTACTCCATCATGCCCGCGTACTCGACCGCGGGCCGGCGCACGCGGTCGAAGTGGTCGAACTCGGCGTTCTCGAAGGCCGCGGTGATCTCCAGGGCCCGGTCGCCCCGGAAGTTGAAGTACACGACCGAGTCGCCGTCGCCGATGGGGCCCACGGGCTTCCCGTCGGCCCCGACGACCACGAACTCGTGGACGTCCTGGTCGATGATCCCGGGCTGCTCCTTGCGGTAGGTCTCGATGGCCTCCTTGGCGCTCTTGAACTGCCTGCCCAACCCGAGGACGTGGCAGTTCCAGCCGCGGTGGACCTGCTCCCAGTTCGCGTTGTAGCGGTCCATGGTGATGTACTGGCGGCCGCCGCCGGAGGCGATCTTGTAGTCCAGCCCCTTCGCGTTGTGCGATGCCAGGAAGGCCTCGAAGGGCTCCACGTACTCGAGGGCGCTCTGCTCCCCCACGTCCCGGCCGTCGAGGAGGATGTGCACCCTGACCTTCTCGATCCCGTCGGCGGCGCAGCTGTCGACCATGGCCTTGAGGTGGTCGATGTGGGAGTGGACGTTCCCGTCGGAGAAGAGCCCTATGAAGTGGAAGGTCCCGCCGGTCTTCTTGACGTTGGCGGCGAGCTTCTTCCAGGTGGCGCCCTCGAACATGGCGCCCGTGGCGATGGAGTTCGAGACGAGCTTGGCTCCCTGGGCGTAGACCCGGCCGCAGCCGATGGCGTTGTGGCCGACCTCGGAGTTGCCCATGTCCTCGTCGGAGGGCAGGCCCACCGCGGTGCCGTGGGCCCTGAGCTTGGTGTGGGGCGAGGCCGACTCCATGGCCTTGAAGGCCCACATCTTGGAGTCGGCGACGGCGTCGCCCTCGGCGTACTTGCCGTAGCCCACACCGTCCATTATGACGAGCACGACCGGGCCCCTCCGGCCCTTCCACTCGGGATTCTTCGCGAGAGCTTCTACCATTTCGGACTCCTTGAACCTAAGGTACTGAAGGGGCGGAGGCCCAGGGAAGCGCCTCCGCTGCGGCGACGGCCGCCCTATTCCCCGAAATACTCGATGAGGGTCCTGACGGGCAGGCCCGCCAGGGTCTCCTCGTAGTGGAGGAAGGGTAGGCCGATTACCGAGAAAGCCCCGGTCGGCGTGGCCCCGCCCTCGACGAGGATCTCGGCGGCAGCCTTGATGGTGCCGCCGGTGGCGATGAGGTCGTCGACTATGAGGACCCGGCCACCCGAGGGGATATCCGCCTCGTGAATCTCGACCTCGGCCTCGCCGTACTCGAGGGCGTACTTGCGGGAGCGGGTCTTGCCCGGCAGCTTCCCTTTCTTGCGCACCAGGATCAGGGGCAGGGAGAGCCGGTCGCAGAGGGGGGCGGCGAAGAGGAAGCCCCGGGACTCGACGGCGGCCACGGCGTCCAGCCTCTCGCCCTTGTAGAGCTTTACCATGGAGTCCACGCAGAACCGGAAGGCTTCCGGGCTGGTGAGCACGCTCGTGATGTCGTAGAAGAGGATACCCTTCTTAGGGAAGTCCGGGACCTTGCGGATCGAGTCGTCGAGATTGAAGAGCTTCGCCATGGGTACCCCTTTCAAACGTTCGCCGAGACGAGCTTCAGCCAGGCCGCCAGGGCCGCCTGATCGAGCCGCCCCGCGAGGTCGGCGTGGGAGGCCGCGAGCTCGGCGTCTGCGCACAGGCCCCGGAGCCAGGCCACCGCAGCCCCCGAGGAGCCGAAGAACGCCGCGCGCCGGCCCGCGAGGTTCACGCCCTTGAACACCCTGGCGAGCTCGGCGTAGGCCGGCGCGAGAGGGACATCAGCCCCGAGGATGTAGAGTTCCGCCGCCAGGAGGTCCGAGACTTCGACGATGGAAGCCCCGGAGACTTTCACCCTCCGGCCCTGGTCCTCCAGGCGGTCGGCGATGGTCCTCGCCGCACGCTCCACTTCCGGCGCCCCGTCCTCGAACAGGACGAGGACCATGCCTCCACGCGTCGTCACGTCTGAAAAGTGTATTCTCGCCGCTGGAGCGCTGTCAAGTTGAAGGACTCCGGAGGACCGCGTCAGGGGGATCCGGGCGACGGTGGCGCAACTGGCGCGGCGGGCACATCCGCCGCCGCAGGCGCAACTGGCGCAACTGGCGCGGCGGGCGTAACGGCCGCCCCCTCCGGCGCGGACTCCGCCGCAGCCGCGTCCAGCAAGGCCGCGCGGAGCCGCTTGGCCTTCTTGACCTTCTGGGCGTGGATGAACGCGTCTACCAGGCCCACGGCGAAGGACACGCAGAGGGCAGCTTCGAGGCGCTGCATCCTCTCGGCGTTGTCGAGGGACACCGAGCTCGAGCTGTTGAAGGGCCAGGGCGCGTAGGCCGGATCCCTGCCGTTGCCGTAGTAGCGGGCGAGGTCGGCGGCGAATCCTACGTAGAGGAGGGAAAAAGGATAGGACCCGAGGGATACTATCTCAAACCGCAGGAGGGGATTCTCGTCCTTCGTACCATCCTCGGCCTCGGAGGCGGAGATCGGGGAGGATTGGGCCCCCAAGGATAGGCCCCCGGAAAGGACGAGGGCCAGGGCGGCGGCGATCCTAAGGGACCGCGACGGGCCGTGGATCAAGGGGACCTCGCGCCGAATATGGCGGTGCCGACGCGCACGAGGGTCGAGCCCTCCTCCACCGCGATCTCGTAGTCCCCCGACATGCCCATCGAGAGGACGTCGAAGCCGACGAGGCCGAAGCGCCGTCGGCACTCCTCCGAGGCCGACCGCAAGGCTCGGAAGGACGTGCGGATCGGGGCCTCGTCGGAGGCGATGGGCGCCATGGTCATGAGCCCCCGCGGGCTCAGGGCCCGGCGCTCCTTCCCGAGGAAGAGCTCGAGGGCGCGGTAGAGTGCCTCGGCGTTGCGGAACCCCGCCTTGGACTCCTCGCCGGTGTGCAGCTCGAGGAGGACCTCCAAGCTGCGGCCGGCCGCGACGGCGCGGTCGTTCAGCTCGAGGAGGAGCTCCGCGGAGTCCACGGACTGGAGCCGGGAGAAGAGCGCGACGGCCTTCTTGGCCTTGTTCGACTGTATGTGGCCGATCATGTCCAGCCGGCATCCGGGGTGGGCGGCGAGGAAGCCGGGGAACTTGGACTCGGCCTCCTGGACGCGGCTCTCCCCGAAGGAGACGAGCCCTGCGCCCCAGGCCGCCTCCACGGCCTCGACCGGATGGAACTTGGTGACCGCGAGGAGTTCCACTCCCCGGGGATCGCGCCCGGACCGGGCGGCGGCCTCGGCTATGCGGGAGGCGACGAGCTCGACTCGCTCGCCCACGAAGGAATAGTCCATGGCCGGATTATACCGCCCTTCGGGCCAGGATCGCCACAACGTCGCCGAAGCCCCATCGCTTCGCGAGGGCGTCCAAGGGCCTCTTGAGGGCGGCGGGCTTCATGCCCCGGGGCCAGCCGCCCCAGGTCACGCTCCTCGCCACGGAGAAGCCGTGGCGCGCGAGGAGCTCACCGAGGGTCCTCCTCGAGAAGAGGTAGAGGTGATCGTATATCGCGCTCCGCCACTCGGGGCCCTTGAGCCTCGCCTGGAAGCCGTCGGCGTTGGGGGTCGTGAGGACGAGGATGCCCCCGGGCGCGAGGATCCGCGCGGCCTCGTCGAGGAAGGGTCCGGGGGCGTTGAGGTGCTCGATGAGGTGGGAGGCGTGCACGAGGCCGAAGGAGGCCGCGGGGAAGGCCGCGGCCTCGAGGGCGCCGGCGAATATGGGGATGCCGTGGCGCTCCGAGCCGTAGCGGGCCTGGGCCTCGGATATCTCCACGCCCTGGGGGTCCCAACCGGAATCGCGCAACGCGGCCAGGAGGGCCCCGGTGGCGCAGCCCACGTCGAGGGCCCTGGGGGCGCGGCCCCCCGCCCGGGCGCCCTCGAAGAGGGGCGCCGAGGCCTCGGCGAGACCCAGGTCCGAGAGGGCCATGAGCTCGAGGTCCCGGTACGCGTATTGGTTGGCCTCCTCGTACCGGAGGTAGGAGCCGTCGTAGCGGGCCGCCACCGCCTCGGGCAGGCTCTGGGGATTCTGCTGCAGGAGGCCGCATCGGCGGCACCGGACGAAGGCGAACTCCCCGCAGTCCCAGGCCGGGGCGAAGGAGCTCCCGCCGCACAGGGCGCAGGGCAGGGCCCGCTTCGGCTCGGGCCCGGGGCTCGTGGCGAAAGTCTTGAGCTCGGCGATGGCCCTACTCCACGAGGAAGGTGTAGGACGAGGAGCGCCGGTTGCCGGCGGCGTCTTCGGCGCGGATCTCCATGGTCACGCGCCCGCGGGAGAAGAGGCGCTCGACGAGGAGGTAGCGGCCCGCGGAGGTCCTGAGATCGTCCGCCGCGATAGGCGACACCGCGAAGAAGTTGAGCTTGCCCCCCGAGCCCTTCGCCACGTCGAAGACGTACTTCACCGTCTCGACGCCGTCTATGGAGAGACGGATCGAGTAGGGGGCCAGGGGACCGATCGCCCAGGGGGAGCCGGTGGAGTCCACGACGTCGGCGGAGACCCGGTAGGTCCCCATGGGCAGCGAGGAGGCCTCGCCCAGTACGTAGGTCTTGCCGTCCCGGGAGAGGGCGAGGGAGCGGATGACCGGCGGCTTGTCGTCCGCCAGGGGCGGGAGGAGGAGGAGGGGATTGACCCAAGTCCCGGCCCGGCGGTCGAAGACCTGGAAGAGGACTCCCGATCCCTCGATCCAGCCCGAGCGCCCCGGCCGGCCGATGGCGTCCCCGGACTTGAGCTTCTTGACCCGGGTCGAGAGGGTGCCGGGCGCGAGGTGGGAGTACACCGCGGCCATGCCGCGCTGGTGCTCCACCACTGCGAAGGAGCCCAGGGGCATGGGCAGCCCCGCGGGATGGGAGCCGTCCTCCGCGGCGAAGGCTATCTCCCCATCCTCCGAGGACCGCACGAGGCCCCCATCGGCGGAGAGGGCGGCGCCGACGATGACCCGCCCCTTGGCGAAGGTGCCGAAGGTGGCGGCGAAGCGCGGGGGGGACAGGGGCCAGTCCATGGCGTAGCCGGAGGCCGCGGCGCAAGCCAGGACGGCGAGGGTGACCGCCAGGGGCCGCGAGCTGCGGCCGGGCCGAGCCGGACGGGCCGGCATCATCGCTCCACCAGGTCCATGCGGACGATCCGATCGTCGAGGCCGAGGAAGATCGAGTCTCCCCTGGCGAGCACGAAGGCGCGCCGGGCGTTGAGCCGCAGGTCGGCAACCCTCCGGTCGGGGGCCGCTGTACAGACGAGGCGCTTCGAACCCGCCGAGCTCGAGAGGAAGACCATGAGGAGACCGCCCCTGGCGGTCTGCCCGAGCTTGGGCTCGGCGGGGACGGCGATCACCGACTCCTCGCGCCCGGCCCGGTCGTAGATGCCGATGCCCGCGGGGGACTCGTAGGCGAGGAACTTGCCGTCGTCGGTGAAGGCTATCGCCACGGGCCGCCGGTAATCCGAAGGGAGGTAGCGGTGGTAGGTCACGCGGTACGCCGTGGCGCGCCTCTCCAGGACGACGAGGCGCTGCCGGTCGGCGCCGGTGATCGCCGCCACGAGGAGCCCGTCGGGGGATACGGCCACCCCGTAGACCCCCGCTACGCGCGAGCCGCCCGGGGCGAAGTCCAGGACGACCTTGCCCGAAGGGTCGAAGCCCAGGAGCCGCCCGTCCATGAGGCCGAAGACCGCCAGGGAGGGGCTCGCGTCGAAGGTCGTCACGATGGACGGGAACTGGTACGCCCAGGCCGAGGCGCCGCTGTCCCCGAGCTCCGAGATAGTGGCCTGGTCGGGGCCGATCACGAAGCGGCGGCCAGCCGCGAAGAAGGGATACCCCACCGCCGTGACTTTCGAGAGCTCCTTGCCCGTGGGCGAGCGGAGGACGAAGCCCTCGGACTGGCTGTCGTAGGTCGCGAAGGCGTCGGGAGCCAGGGCCACACCGTACGCGGCCCGGTCGGCGAAGAGGATCTTGCCCTCCTCGGTGAAGTAGCCGAAGACGTCCCCCAGCCTGAAGGGCAAGGCCGAGGTCGCGTCGCCCGACGAGGCCGAGCCCTGGCCGCCGCTGGCTCCCGGCCGCTGCGCCGCGGGGGCGGCCTTCCCCTGGGGGCCGGCGGGCTTGATGCCGACCGCCGGAGCCGCGTCGTCGGCCGATGCCGCGGGGGGCAGGACCTCGGATAGGCTCTTCGACCACACGGGTACGACGAGGAGTTCCTTCTTCAAGGGAACGGCGCAGATGAGGAAATAAGCCAGGGCGGCGAGGATCACGCCGACCGCGGCGATGCGTTTTCTGCCGATTTCTTCCATGGTTCTCCGGCGGAGAATGGTATATAGTCGAAGCGCCGACTGTCAACCGAGGCTCGGGGCGCCGAGCCCTTCTAGGGAGCCTGCCGGGCTAGGCCTCGCGGAAGCCCGGCGCAGTAGATTCGGGAGAAGCACATGGAACTGGATGCCCTGTTCGCCCTCGCCGCCAAGGCGGCGGAAGCCTCGTATTCGCCCTACTCGAAGTTCAGAGTCGGCGCCGCGCTCCTGTGCGAGGACGGCTCGGTGTTCACGGGGACAAACGTCGAGAACCGTTCCTTCGGCCTCACGATATGCGCCGAACGGAGCGCCCTCGTGTCGGCGGTGAGTTCTGGCGAGCGTAAATTCCGGATGATCGCCATCGCCACGCCCGACGCCGAGTACCCCGTGAGCCCCTGCGGGGCCTGCAGGCAAGTCCTCTCCGAGTTCATGCCCCCCGGGGCGGCGGTGGTGTTCGGCCACGCGCCCGGGGATCTCGTGGTCGCGACCATAGGGCAGCTCTTCCCCCACGACGCCCTCCACGAGCTCGGGTCCCAGGAATAATTTTCGGGCACTCGGGGCGCGGCGAAAGCGGTCGCCCGGGCTCCCTATTTCTTGGCTTCCTCGGCTTTCTTGAGGTCCGTCTCCAGCTTGGTCGACCAGATCTCGACCTTGCGCTTCAGGGTCTCAGCTTCCTCCCGCTCGGAGAGCACGAGGTGGAGCCGCCGCAAAGCCTGGAGATAGACGACCGCAGCGCGGAAATCCTGGACCTTGTGGGTGTACAGCTCGTACTGCTCTCGGTACTTGTCGGCGCAGCGCTGGAGGAGCTGCTTCACGAGGGCCACGTGGCCGATGACGGTGGCCCTGTTCGGCGAGGAGAAGTCCATATCCGACACGACGGCCTTGAGGTCGAGCAGGTTCTTCCCGATGGTCGCGACCTTGCCCCACACTTCCAGGAAGGACGCCGAATACTTGGAGTTCTCGCCGAAAGCGTCCTCGAGGGACTGGACCGCGAAGCCGAGCTTGCGAAGGAGGCGGAAGCGCCCATCGGCGTCGAAATCCTTGATCTCCCCGAGCTTCTCCTCGTAGTCGCTGAAAGGCGCGTCTATGTAGGACGAAACCGTATCCTCGAGGTATTTCATGGCCCGGACCAGGGTCTTGCGGGCCTCGAGGAGGTAGTCCTCGTTCTTGATGCCCAGGAGGGAGACCGACAGAGTGTTGACCAGCATGTACCAGGAGCATAGGTCGAGGGCGTCGTTGGCGAGCTTCAGGCGCTTGTAGCCCGCACCGACCTCGTCCTTTGCGAGGAGGTCGAGGAGGGTCTTCTCCTTGGCGAGCCCCGCCTCGATGGTCTTGCGGTGCTCCTTGACCTTCTCGAAATAGCGATTCCGCTGCTCCTGAGTTATTTTTCCCATCAGCCGTCCTGCCAGTTCCCGTACTTTCGGAGGAGCTCGACCGCGTGGGCGATCGAGGCCTCTTCCTGCGGGTCTCCCGCCAGCATGCGGGCGATCTCCTCGGCCCGGGCCCGCCCCTCGATGCGCGATAGCCGCGTCGAGGTCCGCCCACCCGAGGTCTCCTTCTCGACCCTATAGTGATTATCGGCGCGAACGGCGATGGAGGCGAGATGGGTAATGCAGAGGACCTGCTTGAACTCTCCGAGCTTCTTCAGGTGCTCACCCACCGCCACGGCCACCTCTCCGCCGATGCCGGTGTCCACCTCGTCGAAGATGAGGCAGTCCACCGAGTCGGAGCTCGCCAGGACCGTCTTGGCGGCCAGAGCGACCCTGGACAGCTCGCCGCCGGAGGCTATCCGCGCAAGGGGCTTGGCGCTCTCTCCGAGGTTCGGGGCGATCAGGAACTCCACCTCGTCCACGCCGCAAGGCCCGACGACGGGCTTCCCGCCATCGGTGTCCTTCCGCCCCACCCGGACCATGAACTTGGCGTTCGGCATGCCGAGGGATCGCACGATGGCCTCGACCTTGGCCTGGAGGCCCGCCGCCGCGGCCTTGCGCTTCTCGGAGATCGCCAGGGCGGAGGCCAAGACCTCGGCCTCCATGGAGGCGATTCGCCTCTCGATCTCCCCCTTGTCCTCCTCCCAGGTCTCCAGCCGCGAGAGCTTGCCCCGGTCCTCCTCGAGGCGGCCGAGGATCTCCTCGATGGTGGAGCCGTACTTCTTCTTGAGCTTGCTGATGTCCGCCAGCCTCGACTCGACCTCCTCGAGGCGGTCGGGGCTGAAGCTGAGGGCGCCGAGGTAGTGCCGGAGGGAGTCGGCCACGTCCTCGAGCTCGTAGAAGGCATCGTCCGAGCGCCGCGCGAGGTCCGAGATGGCCGGGTCTATGGCCTGGGCCGACTCGAGGCCCGACCTCAGGCGCCGGAGGGTGGCCAGGGCGCCCTCCCCCTCGTCGCCGGAGGATGAGCCGGACAGGGCACCGTGGGCAGCCTCTACGGAAGCGAAGAGCTTCTCGTGCTGGGACAGGAGCCGCTCCTCGGCCTCGAGCTCCTCCTCCTCGCCGACCCGGAGCTTGGCTTTGGATATCTCGTCCACGGCGAAGCGCAGGAATTCTATCTCCCGCCCCCGCTGGGCCTCCGAAGCCAGGGCCGACTCGTAGGCCCTCCGCTCGGCCGCCAAGGCGGTGAAGCGCTCCCGGAAGGAATCGACCTCCGCCTCGATCTTCGCGTAGCCGTCCAGAAGCTTGCGGTGGTTCTCCGGCTGGAGGAGGGACTGGTGCTCGTGCTGGCCGTGGAGGTCCACCAGGAGGGAGGTGAGCTCCGCGAGGTCCGATCGCAGGGCGCTCTGGTTCTGGATGTACGCCGAACCTCTGCCGTTGGATTTTATGCCCCGCCGTATGAGGACCTTGCCGTCCTCGGGCTCCAGCCCCCTGGACCTGAGCCATTCCTGGGCGGCGGCGTTGTGGGAGATGTCTATGACCCCGGTCACGAGGCTCTCCTCGGCCCCCGTCCTGATCACCCCGGTGTCGGCCTTGGCGCCCAGGAGGAAGCCGATCGCCCCGACGAGGAGGGACTTGCCGGCGCCGGTCTCGCCGGTGAGGAGGTTGAGGCCCCCAGTGAAGCTCACGGAAAGCCGCTCGATGAGGGCGAAGTCCCGTACCGTCAGCTCCTCAAGCACCGGGTCCTCCCACGGCGGGTCCGACGGACCACGCCAGCTTAGTGCGCAGATGTTCGTAGAAAGCGAAGCCCTTCGAGACGTGGAAGAGGGCTTTGGGCGAAGCTCCCGAGACCCGGATGCAGTCCCCGGGCCTGAGGGTGAAAGTCTCCTGGCCGTCTACCGTGAGCATGGCGCCGGTGCGGCGTCCCTCCTCCATGACTATCTCGACGGCCTCGCTCGCCGGTACCACGAGGGGCCGGTTGGACAAGGTGAAGGGGCAGACGGGATTCACGATGAGGGCGTCCATCTCGGGGTGGAGGACGGGTCCCCCCGCGGCCAGGTTGTAGGCCGTCGAGCCCGTGGGCGTCGCGAGGATGACGCCGTCGGCGCGGTAGCGCACCGTCGGCGACGAGCCCATCCTGATGCCGAAGCCGATGAGCTTGGCTATGCCCTGGGCCGAGACCGTAGCGTCGTTCATAGCCCTGTAGGACGCCACGGTCACCCCGTCCCGGCACGCGTCGACGGCGAGCATGAGCCGCGCCGAGATCGGCAGGGCGCCGGCCGACCACGCCTCCATGGCGGCGGGCCAATCGGCTATGCCGATGTCGGCGATGAAGCCCAGGCGCCCCAGGTTCACCGGCAGGATGGGAATGCCGAGGGGAGCGGCGACCCGCGCGGCGTAGAGGGCGGTCCCGTCGCCGCCGAGGGAAACCACGAGGCGAGCGCCCTCTATCCTCGGGGGCCCCTCGGGATCTCCGATGTACACGTAGGTGTCGGACTCGATCCCCCGGCCGGCCAGGGACGCGGCTATGGCCTCGGCGGTCTCGGCCGCCAAGGCCTTCTCGAGGTTCGCGATGATGAGGACGCGTCCGGCGCGCTCCGGCATGACTCCTCCGAACGTGAAGCTCCGCGCCGATCGCGGAGCAACTTTCCCGGGGGCCGGCTATTGGGACCGGCACCCAACATTACGGCAAGGTCGCTAGGACCTTGGATATCTTCTGGGCCGCCTGGGCCCCTATCCGCTGGTGCAGCGGGAAGAGCAGGCAACGCATGGCTAGGGAGCGCGCGTTGGGACAGGCCCCTTCAGGGACCGCCCCGACCCCCACGAGGCTGCGCTCGAAGGCCAGGACCGAGTCCAGGTCCTTCTTCTTGGCGTAAGCCATCGCGTCCTTGACGCTGGAGGCGATAGAGACGGGCAAGGCCCAATAGCCGCACTCCCCCTCCCCTCCCTGGGGGATCAGGCGATGGCGCGTTCGTGCTACCGACTGGGCGAAGAGCCCCGCGAGCTCCCGCCGCCGGGCGATGGCCGACTCCATATCCCTGAGCTGCGCGAGGCCCAGGGCGGCGTTGTAGTCCGTCATCCCCGACTCGGGTTCGACGGTCTCCGCCAGGTTGCGCAGGACCGTCCCTTCCCGCCGACCGAAGGCGAGGACCAGGGCTCCGCCCCCGGCGGTCACCAGGGAGTCCGACTCGAGGCCCAGGATAGAGACGCGGCCGAAAGAGCCCGCCTTCTGTTCCCCCCGGTACGCGCCCAAGGCCGTGGACATGTCTTCGATCAGCGGAAGCCCGAGGGAAGCGACGGCCTCGGGGTCCGGGAGGCGGCCTACGGCGTCGTAGAGGATCATGGCCTTGGGGTGGGACTCGAGGGTCCCCACCGAGGACAAGTCCGGCTCCACATCGTCGGGGAGACAGTCGACGTAGGCCGGGACAAGGCGCCTGGACGCGAGGACTCCGCCGTAGTAGCTCGGCGCCAGGGCAGGCACCGCCACCGAATCCCCCTCGGACAGAGCCAGGGAATCCAGGGCTAATCCCAGAGCTATCGTCGGGCTCCGAACCGCAAAGCCGTAATCGAAGCCCAAGAGCTCTTTAGCGCTCTTCTGGAAGCGGTCCAAGTACTCCCCTGGACCGACGGAATCAGTCACGAGGCAATTGAGGACCGTATCCATGTCCTTGCGGCGTATATATGAACGGAAAACGGGGGTGCTCATCTGCAAGCTATCACCGTCTATCTGCGGATCTCGTCGATCTTACGGAGCTCCTTAGCGCTGAAGAGCTTTCTAATGTCGAGGATTATCAGGTAGCCGCTCTCCCTATTGACCACTCCCTGAATATACTCGGCCCCGATTCCCGTCAGCATTTGAGGCGGCGGCTGTATGTTCTGGGCTTCTATCCCCACCACCCGCTCGACCTTATCGATTATCACGCCGAGCTTCATGCCGTCTATATCGATTATTATGAAGCCCGACATGAGCTCTTCGTCTTCCCCGACCACCGCCTTTTTTAGGTGGAACCTCTTGTGCAGGGAGATGATGGGTATAATCTCTCCTCGGAGGTTGAATAGTCCTTCTACGTACCCAGGAGCGTTCGGGATGCCCCGAATCTCTTGTACTCGGACTATCTCTTTGACATCCATTATATCTACGCCGTAGAGTTCTTCGCTTATCTGGAAGGTGACGAGCTGAATTTGCGTGTCTTGTTCGGCCATAAGCCTCCCTCCGCCGTACTTCTGTACCGGGGAAAGTGTAGCATCTTTCCAATATGGGAGCAAGGATAGAGGGTAATATGCGATTCTGAATAAAAATAAAAAAGCCTGGCGACGACCTACTCTCCCACCCTAAGGCAGTACCATCGGCGTTGAGAGGCTTAACTTCCGTGTTCGGAATGGGAACGGGTGTGACCCTCTCACGATAATCACCAGGCAAAATTAACAAAACTAATTGAGGGAAAAGGGGAAGCGAGGAACTTTTAATCCTGGTCCGCGTGGACCCGATGGCAGTTCTTTAAAAGCGCCGTAAGAGTTACACCGACTCGCTCGTCGTGCTTCTCCTAAATCGTGGGCGTCTCTTTGCGTAAGTAAAAGCGAACAATAATATGGTCAAGCCTCACGGCAGATTAGTACTGGTCGACTCACGCGTTACCGCGTTTACATCTCCAGCCTATCAACCAGGTAGTCTCCCTGGTACCTTCAGGACCCTTAAAGGGTCAGGGATGGTTCATCTTAAAATGGGCTTCCCACTTAGATGCTTTCAGCGGTTATCCCTTCCGAACATGGCTACCCAGCACTTGCCCTTGGCAGGACAACTGGTACACCAGAGGTTCGTCCACCTCGGTCCTCTCGTACTAAAGGCAGCTTCTCTCAACCATCCAACGCCCGTGGCAGATAGGGACCGAACTGTCTCACGACGTTCTGAACCCAGCTCACGTACCGCTTTAATTGGCGAACAGCCAAACCCTTGGGACCTGCTCCAGCCCCAGGATGCGATGAGCCGACATCGAGGTGCCAAACCTTGCCGTCGATGTGAACTCTTGGGCAAGATCAGCCTGTTATCCCCAGAGTACCTTTTATCCGTTAAGTGACGGCGCTTCCACGTGCCACCGCCAGATCACTAAGACCTACTTTCGTACCTGCTCGTCCTGTCGGACTCGCAGTCAAGCCGCCTTCTGCCTTTACACTAGAGCTCTGATTTCCAACCAGAGCAAGGCGACCTTCGCGCACCTCCGTTACCATTTGGGAGGCGACCGCCCCAGTCAAACTGCCTGCCTACCACTGTCCCCGATCCTGCTTGAAGGACCTTCGGTTAGAAACCTAGCCTGACAAGAGTGGTATTTCACTGACGACTCCGCACAGCCTAGCGGCCATGCCTCATAGTCTCCCACCTATTCTACACATGTCAGGCCAAGTCCCAATGGTAAGTTACAGTAAAGGTTCACGGGGTCTTTCCGTCTAACCACGGGTAACCGGCATCTTTACCGGTACTTAAATTTCACCGAGTCTCGCGTCGAGACAGTGCCCAGATCGTTCCACCATTCGTGCGGGTCGGAACTTACCCGACAAGGAATTTCGCTACCTTAGGACCGTTATAGTTACGGCCGCCGTTTACTGGGGCTTCGATTCAGGGCTTCGCCTTGCGGCTGACTCCTCCTCTTAACCTTCCAGCACCGGGCAGGCGTCAGTCCCTATACGTCCGCTTGCGCGTTCGCAGAGACCTGTGTTTTTGGTAAACAGTCGCCTGGGCCTGCTCTCTGCAACCTTCCATAAGTTTAACCCCATAGAAGGCCACACTTCTCCCGAAGTTACGTGTGCATTTTGCCGAGTTCCTTAACGCGAGTTATCTCGAGCGCCTTAGATTTCTCATCCCACCTACCTGTGTCGGTTTACGGTACGGTCGTGCATGGACTAACCTTAGAGATTCTTTCTTGGCACCTTGACTACGCCCGCTTCGCTTCGCCGTAGCTCCACTCGCTGTCGCGACTCATCTCAAACCCCGGATTTGCCTAGGGCTCTCAACAACTCATCGCTTCGACCGGAACAACCGTTCTCCGGCCGGGTTTCGCCTCATGCGTCATCCCATCGAATCCATTCACGGTGCTGGAATATGAACCAGCTTCCCATCGGCTACGCTCTTCAGCCTCACCTTAGGGGCCGACTAACCCTGGGCAGATTACCTTTACCCAGGAAACCTTAGGTTTTCGGCGGACGGGGATCTCACCCGTCTTTTCGTATACTTATACCTGCATTCTCTCTTCCATCCCCTCCAGCAAGCCTTCCAGCTCACCTTCACCGGTACATGGAATGCTCCCCTACCAACCAGCGATTGCTCGCTGATTCCGAAGCTTCGGTATACCGCTTAGCCCCGGTACATTGTCTGCGCACGATTGCTCGACCAGTGAGCTATTACGCACTCTTTGAAGGAATGGCTGCTTCTAAGCCAACCTCCTGGCTGTCTGGGCAATCGCACCTCATTTCACACTTAGCGGTATTTTGGGACCTTAGCTGTCGGTCTGGGCTGTTCCCCTCTCGACTATGAACTTTGTCGCACACAGTCTCACTCCTACGCGTTGTGTCTAGGCATTCGAAGTTTGCCTGGGTTTGGTACCCGGTGAAGAGCCCTAGTCCAAACAGTGCTCTACCTCCTAGACATTTGCGTAAGGCTGTCCCTCAAGGCATTTCGGGGAGTGCCAGCTATTTCCAGGTTTGATTAGCCTGTCACCCCTTATCACGGCTCATCCCTGCATTTTTCATCACACTAGAGTTCGGTCCTCCACTCAGTTTTACCTGAGCTTCAACCTGGCCGTAATAAGATCACCTGGCTTCGGGTCTACGACATGCAACTAATTCGCCCTTATCAGACTCGGTTTCCCTTCGGCTCCGGCTCTTCTAAGCCTTAACCTTGCTGCATACCGTAACTCGCAGGCTCATTCTACAAAAGGCACGCCGTCACAAGGGTTACCCCTCGCTCCGACCTGTTGTGGGCTCATGGTTTCAG
>Ga0268360_1001110_pt1 | contig 31582 bp, 33 predicted proteins | sample BioMet11_FD_192465 | JGI IMG/M metagenome (GOLD analysis project Ga0268360, IMG submission 192465) | Sewage microbial communities from Oakland, California, United States - Biofuel 11 (Illumina Assembly) | ecosystem: Engineered > Wastewater > Sewage > Unclassified | place: USA: California... | reverse complement strand
ATAATCTCCTTTCTTAGTTGATATACTCGATGACTAGATTGGTGAAGCGCGAGGTAGCATCATTAAGTTTGATCTTGAAATAAATCTTCTTTTCAGCGGCTAGTCCTGCATATAAGGTTGCTACATCGATCAATAAGAAATCTGCCATAAGGACATTATCTGTCCAGGTGACATTGTCATAGCTGTAACAGATTGAAATATTGCCTTCATAGACTGACGTTATTGATTTGATCCCTTTGATTGTTGTGTCGTTCAGATCAGCAAATGTGGTGATTATCTGTGCAACAGGGATGCCGGCAAGAGTGATATTGATCTGTTTTGGACTTGTTGAGTCGGTCCATTTCAAGATAACAGGGTGTGTTAGCTGAACCTTCAATAAAGACCATGGAGCTGCATCACTGCTACCATGGTCTATAAAGGTCTGCGCATTGATTGTTTCTCTTGTGATTCCGTCAATCTTTGTGAGTGTATTGTCTGTTGATGAAAAGTGATAGATGTAGCTTTGATAATCACCATACAAATACAAGACCCGTGCATATGAAGGCTCATTCATTCCTGAAGCAACAGTCCAGCTTGTGCCTGCATTATCCGATCTAGTAAATGTGAATTTTGTTGCTGCAACAGATGGGACATAAGTACAAGTGTTGGCAGTCACTAGCGCATTTGTGCCATCTGTATAAGATGTTGGCCAACTGACAATATTCAAGAAGATCTGTCCATTATCAAGCAATACACAATCCCAAATCAGCTTGTTAGAAGCCGATGTCGAGCTGTAATAGGAATATCCACTCCATCGGAAGCGAAGGAATCGGAAGGTAACATGATCGCCAACTACACCGGTTTCTGTCCGAAAGTCCCACAATTTCGTATCTCTGCGATCAACTTTGATGCTACTAGCTTCCGCACTTGTGCCAAGTCCTACCCAGGAGTTTCCAGAAACATATAGATTGGTAACAACGACATTGTTAAACGTAAACCAATCAATCCCACTGGCAACAGTAACTGTATCATCGTCATGGGCTGTGTTGTTAATGACATGTGTGGCGTTATCTACGTTAGCAACTAAATCTGCAATTGATGAATAATTGCTCATTTGTAAATCACCTCCGTAATGTCCTGATATTGATCTACAGGTACATCAAATTCTGATATGAAGCCGGCATCAATTGTGCCTTGAACACCCGAATACAGATAATCAGATGTTTTCAGTAAGAAGGCACTGTCCGTATTGATGATCACATATGAGCTATATTGAGGGTCGCCTCTGGTGCTAGAAACTATAAAGTTGGTTTTTACGATAGCAAGCAATAAATCATCGGCCAATGTACTGAGCAATAGATCATTTGTTGTGCCTAATTGAAGGATATTGAAATTGTCAGAAAGAACAGGCTGATAATTTACACTAGAAGTGGCAATCTGGACCTGATCTACAAAAGACCCAATTGCAAATCCTTCAGGAATGAAATTGATCATTTCAAATGTATCCTCAAGGGTAAGGGTACCATCCCAATTGACCTTGCCAGCTAAGCCAGTACCGCTCAGCAACGCGTGTACATCTTCAGCAGCAGCCGTTGCAGAACAATTCACCATTTTTAGCCTTACGGTAAATGTATATGTATGGCCCGACTTAATGTTGCCTATATAGTATCCAAGATGAATAGTATGAGTGCCAGCTTCATCCCAAGTGATGATCGGATGATAAGTTTGAACATTTCCACTGACTAGATAAGTAGCTTCACAGGTCGCAAGATTTCGAGTTGCGGCAATTCTGATGTTGCTTGCGGATAGAGCGTCAGTTGTGGAGTTGGTGACAGTAAACGTATAAGAATCATCAAATATGACATCAAGTTTTGCCTCCCACCAGACGGAAACTTGTGCTTCATCCGAGTTTGAGGCAAAAGTGATGGATAAAATATCAACATCGCTGTCTTTACGAAGGGTGATCTTTTCTGCGTTTACAAAGGAATAGAAAATCAACTGGTTAGCACTTGTATTCGAGGCCAGTCCAGAAATATCCTTATCTGTTTTACTACGTGCATTGGACAAGGATGGATCAGCGCCAACGCCCTCCATTTCATAGAGACCATTGTATTTGAAGGTGAACTTGGTCATGCAATAGAGCTTTTCTGCATCCGCTATACCATCACTAAATATGAAAACATCCATTAAATCATATGATGGACTGCCAATCATGGAAATACTGAATGGCACATATTTGATTGCTTGGAGTGCCGTCAGTATGTTTGTTCTCAGTGTATCTTTTACATCCTCCAGTCCATATTGAAGAAGAGGATTGTTTCCGAGGTTGTACGTAAGTCCTGTATCGGTTTCTACATGGTAATACTTTGTTTCGCTAGTTGCTCTATTTACACAGGATAGACCGGTATATGTTGTTTCATAGTCACAAAATGACCCACCAGTAAACCGATGGTCATTTCCTATGGCATCTACAACAGTCTGATTGTAAGGCTTGAATATCAACTTACCTTCTCGATTGATGATTGCATTACAAGCACTTGTCTGAGCAAGCCATGAAACCAGATCACGGTATGTTTCAATGTCATTTTCGGAATAGATAGAGAGATCGACCGTTCCATTCGTAAGGGCCTCGCATTCAGTTTGACTCATACCAAGACCAACTTCACAGTCTGTACAAACCATCGCAATCAAATCATAGATATGGCCGGTAGTTTGTGGTACTGCAAATGACCTGTCAAATTTGGCCATATTATCATAGGCTTTGATAACAACACCTGTGCGTGTCCATTTTGCTTCCTCAATCGTAAAGATTCCTAAAGGTATATCCTCAAAGGTTCCATCTGCTAACTTCAATCCGCAATATGGTGTGATAACTAGACCTTTCCATCCATATCTTGGAATATCCAGATTGAGAAAGGTTGCGCTCAGTTCACCGATATAGACTTGGCCAATCAAGATAGATGATTCATCACAACATTGATCTGTGATTGAAAAAGATCCTTTCAGAATATTACTATCGGTAAATTGGGTTTTTCCTACTGTGCCTGTTAAACGGAATTGCTGAACAGGCTTTTTCATGGCAATTTTATATGCATCACTTACGGTATACATAACCTAAAGCTCCTGAAGTTCGAAGGAAACATTCCATAAACCATTTGTGCGTTGCGTATGTTCTGAATGTTCAACTAACTTTGATTTAAAGTTTCGGATGATCATCGTGTGATCACTTTCTGCGTCCAGTGATAAATCAATCAATGTGACTGTAACAGTGTCTTTTTTGCTGTAATCTTTGAGCTTTTTAGCCCAAGTAGATGAAACATCAAAAGAGACTGAAACATGGAGCCGATCATATCGTGTAACCGATACATTCAGTCCACCAGCTTCAGTCTCATATTGATTGTCAATGGTATCCGAATCTTCAGCATATGAAGTGGGGTTAGGTATCTGAACGCCATCAAATTTAAGATACTTGTCTAGCATTTATCTACCTCCTGATCTGTAATTTACTCGTTGTGACGCTTTAACAACGATGGTATCAATGTGCTCATTTCCGATATATACCGGAATTGTGATATCCCCACCATCTGCATTATTCAAAGCTGCAGTAATGGCACTGGCAATCGGACCAGTTTGAACCGCCACAGCATTCTGAATCATCGATGATAAGGAACCAACACCTACTACAGCTTCTGGTCCTGCTTCACCACCTGCAAGCAACTGACCACCTTGTGCTCCAAAGATTGTAGGACTGCTTAATATCATGCCATCACCCATTGCCTTCTTATACCAATCAATACCGATATGAGGAATGGATGGTGGATCAAGCGAGAAGCTCCCCTCAACAGAAAAATGAGGCAGCTTGATCTCTGGTAAATGCCAATCAAAGTTAAAGAAACCCTTGATCGCATCGATTGCATTGGAAACGCCATCTCTAGCAGCGCTCATTTTGTCGCTGAAAGCACCCCTGATATTTTCCATGATGGAAGCCGCCGTATCGTGGGCGGCAGACAACTTGTCTGAGAAGGATTGCTTCACGTTATCTAGTCCGTTCCCCACGTTGGTTTTGATATTGTCGATTGAATTACCGACACCGGTTTTGATGTCATTCCAGATGTTTCCCGCATTTGTTTTGATCGTGTTCCAACCATCCGACCATTTCTGGCCAACATCAGAGAAGAAGTTCGGCAAGGTCTGAGTAAAGAAATCGCCAACGGCAGTCCAGGCAGTCTGAATTCCATCACAGAAACCAGACCATACACCCTTAAACCAATCCGTAATTGCACCCCAATTCTTCACGATGGCAATAATGGCAACAACTGCCGCGATAATTGCCGCAATGATGCCGATGATTGGTAGAAGTGGTATAGATGCTGCACCTACTGCTGCACCGGTCGCCGTGGCCGCTGTTCCGGCTGCTGTCGTGGCCACAGTACCAATGCCCAGGAAGGTCGTCAAACTTCCAATCGCACTGGTAATTGTTCCAACCGAACTGATGACCTTGCCACCAGCAACCAGCAACGGTCCAATGGTCGCCGCAAGTAAAGCAATCTTGATGATCGTATTTTGCACTGGTTCTGGGATACTGTTCCAAATCTCTGAGAAGGTCTTCAAAGCTCCTGAAATATCCTTCAGGACAGGTGCCAGGACAGTCGCTAACGAGTTGCCGATATCCGCTCCGGTCTCCTTTAAGGAGTTCATGCTCATCTCGAACTGGTCGATTGGATCTAAGGTCTGATTGAATGTATTTTCAACACTTCCAGAGAAGTTACCCAGTGAGCCAGATAGATTCTCAAGGTTCAGTTTTCCTGTTGATGCGGCATTATAAACAGCAGCACCAGCTTTACTACCAAAAAGATCGTAGGCAGCCTGTAGTTTCTCAGTTTCTGTGCCATTTCCTTTCATAGTTTCTGAGAATTTCGCAATTGCCTGGTCTAATGTCTGACCATCCTTTGTGGCATTCTTCATTGCTGTTTTCAAGCCCATCATTGCAGCTGATGTATCAAGACCGGACATTTCAACCATGCCCATGAAGCCGGCCGCCTGTTGTGAGTTCAGACCCATTTCTTTGAGCTGTACTGCATTCAACTGCAGTGAGTTAGCAAGAGTACCCATATCGATACCTGTTGCCTGCCCTGTTGCATTCAGTGCATCCAACAGATCTCCGGCATTGGAACTATCCTGTCCAAAGGCATTCAATACACCTGAGACATTATCAACAGATGTGGATACATCAGTGTTATTGATTTGTGAGAACTTGATAAACTTACCAGACAGTTGATCCAGTGCATCACCAGAAAGTTTGAATCTAGTATTCACTTCACCAACTGCAGCACCTGCTGTAGCAAAGGCGGTTGGAATCTCTGTGGCCAGATCCTTTACCATCTGGTTCATTTCATCCAGTGTAGCTCCACTAGCACCCGTCTTCTGCTCAACGGTATCCAAGCCATCATCGACTTCTTTGAATGCAGCCAGTGAAGCTGTCCCAATGGCAACGATAGGAACTGTTACACCTTTTGTGATACCTTCACCAGCATCGCTGATCTTTCCGCCAACTTCCTGCATCTTTGAACCAGCCTGTTTCAGTGTTGCGGCAATACTAGAATCTGTGATCTTACATTCCTTCTCCAGGTTCTTCAGTTCCTGTTCCGTAGCAACGATCTCACGCTGCCATGCATCATACTGTTGCTGGGTGACTGATCCGTTCTTCAGACCTGCATCCATCTGATCCTGTACCGATTTCAGATCATTCAGCTTTTTCTTTGTCTCATCTACAGACTGACCAAGTAACTTGAATTTCTGTTCGATCAGAGTTGAGTTAGTTGGATCAAGCTTCAGCAGTTTATTAACATCCTTAAGCTGTGACTGAGTATTCTTTATTTCCTGATTAACTCCGGCTAATGCTTTTGAAAGGCCAGTGGTATCGCCACCGATCTCTACTGTTATTCCTTTAATTCGATCTGCCACGATGACCGCCTCCTTTCTGAGTACGAAAAAAGCACCTTCACATCTCTGTGAAAGTGCCTGATAATAGACATTCAGTTTTTACAACAGCTTGCTAAATCAAAACTCCGATTAATGTTTAAAACAGTGTACGAATTTTTAAATACTTATACTTTTATCGAATAGTGTAAATAGAGAGTAACACGACTTACATTATTAACATCAATTGGTGATATTCCAACAAATTTATTGAACACATCTATTCTTTTTTCAAACGCTTGTGTATGACCTGACATAGTCCCGCAAACTATGGCATAAAAGCTGACATTGACTCCATTTTTATCAGCATCTTTTTTTATATCATCAATACGCTTTTGACCAAATGGCGTCCAATATACCATCATTTTACCAATTGGGTTCAGAAGGTTCTTTTGAGTTTTACATGAAAAAAGGGAATCAGATATAAAGCTCCATCTATAATCAATTCCACTATCAGAGAAATCAACCATATCGAAACTACCATATTGATTTTGTATCTTGTTGAGTCCAAGAAATCTATCTTTTGCTGCTTCGCCTAAGAATTGTGATAAATCCATGCCGCGTCCTAGCCCAGATCTTGGAGACACTCCAAGATATATATCATCTTCAATTACGCCGTTTTTTGCCTTTTCAGCCAAATGCTTACTTTTGATGTCATTGAGAACCATGGTTTTCATGGTAAAGCGGTGTTCAAAATTTTCTTTGCATGCTTTTTCTACCATGTCATCAATAAAAGCTGGATCCAAATATTTATCCCTTTTTGACTTTATATCATTACTCTTTTGAATCTCGTTTTTCAGTTCATCTTTAAAGCTCACAATGATCCCCCCTTTTATTATTTCTAATTATATTGCAAAATTCTTTGATATCTATGCAATAATATTAAGATCCCATATTACTTCGGAATTTTATTGCGTAGATCGTTGTACCACAATAATAGTTAGAACCGATCCATCATATCCTGCGTAGCTACCTCAGAATAGTCGTAGCTGTCATTCCCCATCTCCGTGTACATATCATTAACGGTTCCAATGGTCAAAAGGTCAAGATCACGAATCGACAGACCGAGTTGAACACACCGTAACAAGAACAGCGGTGTTGTCATTTCTCGATCTGTTTTATGAAGTTTTTTTTAGACTCGACCTGCTGCTCAACATTTAAGCCCCAAAGAGATATGATCTGTGGCAGGACTTCATAGATCGAGAAGGTATTGAACTGATCCAGCCATTCATCAGGTGTCTTTGCCACGTTCACTGGATCTGCATGTTTTGCCATAAGCCAAGCAATGTTCTCAAAGAGTTCCAAGCTGAAGGAATCCAGATCACCATCTTCCTTTTCACTCTTATCAATACTCTTTTTAAGCACTGATAGATCTTTATAGATATCCCGGTGAAATTGATTTCTGTATAATCTTGGGATTGCTGCTGAAGCCCGAAACGTCACTGGAATTCCATCAATCTCAATTGTTTTCGTTACTGCCATTTCTTCATCCTCCTAAAAAAGATGCAAGCAGAGAATTACTTCCCTGCCTGCATATCATTTATGCTCCGGCTGTTGTATCACCGGTAGTAGTTGTTGTTGCTGTTGGAGCCTTTGGTTCATATACAGCCTTATACCAATCGTTATAGATTGCTTCGGATGTATTTGTACCTGTCTTGACCTTAACGACGCCACTTGGAAGTGGAGACACTGTAAGAGACAGCTTTTCCGTCTTTACGGATGTTTTATCCTCGGTGGTATCACCTTCCATAGATGGTCTAGTTGCACTGCAGTAATACAGGCAATGCCTGATCTTTCTCTGATCGCCTGTGAACTCAAAGAGCAGTGCAAAATGCGCCGGCTCCACATCTTTGTTTTCAACCAGGACACCATTGGCATCTTCGATTTCTTTCAGGATATCCTTCAAGAACTCTTCCGGCACAAGGGCAAGTTCAAGATCGCCAGAGTAACCATTGTTATTACTAATCATGTAGTATACGGAATCATCCGCATAAAATGGATCATTCTCGCCTTCTGCATCCAGTGCCAGACTGACAGAGCCCGGCAGACTTTTCGGTGTGCCATAGGTGATGGTTCCGTCTTCGGCAATTGTCGTAGTTGCATAGTGACAATTCTTCAGACCAAACTTCACCTTATTCTTTGTATTAGTCATTTCTATGACCTCCTTCTATATTTCTGTTTGATAAAGCACTTCATACATCTTTTCGGATTCAATCCATGTTTCTGTCTTTTCATAAGCAACCTCATGAGCTGCTAGGACATCCTCGATCTGAGTTTCGATTTCCGGGTCCTTCTTATCGGTGTAGAGTTCAATGTTTAGCTCATTCACTTTGTAGTAGACCTGGTTATCTGCAAACATGTTGTCAGTGCCTGGAAAGAGAAAAACTAAAAAAGGAGGATCAGGCGATTCTCCTTCCGCAAAATGGTCATATGCAAATGGAAGATTGTATTCCGTCAGCATTGCCATCACATCTTCATATGTCATTTCAGCTTCTCCTCGATTGCATTGATAAGATCTTGCTCTCCTTTTTCAGCGGCTGGTTCTATGTGTGGCTTGCCTGCTACTCTGCCTCCACCGCGTTTTGCATGACCGTATTCCAATAAATGTGCCAGCTGATAACGGTTGCTAGAATGGATGACAACATCTAGGCTGTTTGCCTTTTCACGGATCTTCTTGATCCTCCAGCTCTTTTTGTAGCGACCAGTACGAACAGGTGCAGCTTCTTCAATATTTTTCTTTACTGATTCAGCAGTCTGCTTGACTGCTTCCTTCATATCATCCGTTGCAAGATTGGCATACTTTTTTAGATTGGCCATGATTGCGTCTGACAAATCATCGATATCTGTATTCTTACCGCTCATGATCAGGCTGCCTCCGGCAGTTGAATTTGATAGCATGCTTCTTATAGTTCAGATGATCAATGCTCTCAATGTTATAGACAATGCCATCCAGAACGACACGATAGCCATCAGTCTTGACAGAAGATGTGCCCTTGCACCAACGGGTCGTGATGCTGCAGGTATCCTTGGAAAAGACAATTCCGGCATCTGACTCTTCTGTTCCAGATTCACCGCCGACTGTCACATGATGGGTAAATGAATCTACCCAGCCATTGGTGTGATTGCCATAGGCATCAACAATGACCGTAAGCTTCTGGAACGTGACTTTCTTGTTCAATGCTGCAATATCCATCAGAATCCGACCTCCCGGCTGCCAAACAACAAGTAACGCAGAGTAAGTGTGAGCTCATGGAAATCTGCTTCTTCACGATGCTCGTATTGATAGGAGACTGCATAGAGCACTGCAATCTTTCCATTGGCACAACTTTCCAGTATGTCTTTAGAATCCGTCCTCAATACATCCATGCATAATTTCTCCGAGTTGGTGATCAAAGTGGTGATGAGAGTGTCATCATCACTGAAGTCGACTCGGAGATAGTTCTTCATTTCATCCAATGTGACGATCACTCTCATTACCTCCTGCAGCCATTAAGCTGCTTTCACGTTCAGAATCTGTACTGCTTCAGGGAGAATCAGTTTGCCATCAACACGTTCTTTGGCAACGTAACCAATCATGCCATTGCCGGCAAAGAGTTCTCTGAGTTCCTGGAAGGAACGAGTGCCACGGTCGCCAATGTTGTAGTAGCTGAAGTCACCAAATGCGATAGCAGGCTTACCCACTTCCAATGCAGGTGCATATGCAGAAGTGTGGATGGAATAGCCAAGTAACTTATCTGGTTCGCCAGCAAGATAAGATGGCTGCCAAAGGTATGCACCGTTGTTGTCCTTTAACTTGCGAACAGTAGCGAGGGTATGGTCATTCAAAATAAAAGACGCGTTCTTTCTATAAGCGCGTCCTAATGCATAGATCAGATCCATGATGTTATCTCCAGTCACTTTGACAGTGTCAGCAGTGACAGATACCTTGCCACCATTTGTGCCATCGAAGATACCTGTAGGTTTCCCAGTGCCATCACCATTTAAGAATGCATCTTCTTCTGCATTTCCCAGAGCCTTGCCAAACTGAGCGGTTAAGTAAGACTCAAGGTTAAATGCATTATCGTAGAGCAGTTCTTCTGTAATTTTGACGGCAACATGAAGCTTATGAGCATCCAAAATCTTTTGGTCAAATTTAGAATCGCCAAAAGTGAGTGCCTGTCCTTCCTCAATCCATGCTGCTGCGGGTTTTGTGCCGGCAATATTAATCTTATGATCGCCAGAAGTTGTAATGGTAGTAGCGAGTGTTCTGAAGATGTTTTCATCTTCCAGAGCCTGAATTAAGCGGGAGTCCCATTCCTCAGGAACTAAGAAACCACCATCGGCATCTACCTGTTCCTGCAATACGTTCGTGACAACTTTGCACTTGGAACGGATATAGTTCATAACATCTTTATGGTACTGTGCAGATGCGCGACCAGTCTTTTCTTCAGGTGTGTTGCTGGTGGATCTTGGGCTTGTCATCAGTGGGGAGTTAACAGGCTTAGATAATTCCTTGTCCAGTTCCTCCATTTTTTGCATACGATTGATTTCTTTTGTCAGGTCTGTGATGTCCTTTTCCATCTGATCGTATGTTGCATCGTCTGAAGGTTCGAGTGTTCCCTTGTCTGTACGATGCTCATCCAGAAATTCCTTTGCGGAGTTCCAAGCCTTCGCACGCTTATCAATCAAATCTTGAATCGTCATTGTAGACATGTTTTTTCCTCCTTACATTGTCTGCTTGAGCAGGTCAAGTCTGCTCATCAAATCCGAAACATTACGTTCCGGCCGTTTTGCATGAATCTTGTTGAGTAACACATTAGTTACTTGTTTTTCACTGTAGAGGTTGCCTGGAGAAGGGAGTATCGTTTCGCTATATATGGAACGATCTAACACCGCATCTGCAAAACCAAGTTCGATAGCTTTATTTGCATTCATCCATGTTTCTTCTTCCATCAATCTCGCAATCTTATTGCGGGACATCCCAGTCTTGATCTCATAGGCGTTGATGATGCTTTCCTTTACTTCATCCAGCATTTCAATTGCCTTCTGCATATCGTTGTGATCACCCATGGCAATTGTTGCTGGATTGTGGATCATCAACATGGCCACTGGTGAAATCAAAACCTTAGTGCCTGCCATGGCAATCACCGATGCGGCGGAAGCTGCTATGCCATCGATCTTGACCGTCACATTTCCCTTGTAGTCCATCAGCATGTTATAAATCTGTGCTGCTGCGATACAGTCACCACCAGGACTGTTAATCCAGATTGTGATATCTCCAGTTCCTTGGTTCAGCTCATTACGAAAAAGAGCAGGTGTGATATCATCGTCAAACCAGCTCTCTTCTGCAATTGTTCCTTCAAGGAATAGGGTGCGTTCTATTGTTTCTTCCTGGGTGTTTTCATTTTTAATATGAATGTCTTTCCACGCCCAGAAGCGATTGATTGTATTATTTTCCATTGTTTTCCTCCTCAGGCTTAGCCTGTTCAGGTGATGCCTGTTGTGTAGATGCGGCAAAAGCACCAGCATCTTTTAATTTGGTCATGTTTCCATTGATAAGATAAAGATCGCCACCTTCTTCTGGTGGGATCTTGTCCATGTTCTCTAGTTCACGGATATCGTTTGCACTCATCCAGCCATTTTGACGACCGACAGCATATCCATTCATACGGGATTGGTAGTCACCACGCAGTAAGCCATCTACATTGAACTTGAAGAAGAACTCACTCTTTTGATCAGCAGTAAGTAATCGACGATTCATTGACTGCTCCCATCGTGCAACCCAGGGATCAAGGGTATACTTCACAAATTCAAGTGATTGCTGCTCGATGTTTGAGAAAGATGACTTTTCAAGGTCAGCCAGCATATGTGGAGGGATACGGAAGATCCGCGCAATCTCATCAATCTGGAACTTTCTAGTTTCCAAAAATTGAGCCTCATTTGGTGATATCGAGATTGGGGTGAATTTCATACCTTCTTCAAGTACTGCTATCTTATTTGAATTGCCAGAGCCACCAAATGTCGACTGCCAGGATTCTCGGATGCGTTCCGGATCTTTCACAACACCAGGATGTTCAAGAACACCACCAGGAGAGGCACCATTTGAGAAGAACTTAGCCCCATATTCTTCTGCAGCAATTGACATTCCAATTGCATTTTTGGCCATTGCAATCGGTGAATAACCAACTAAGCCATCAAAACCAAGACCAGGAATATGTAAAACTTGGGAAGGTGGCAAAATAACAGTTGTGTCTTTTAGAGTCGGTGCATCGGTATCTCTGACAACGTAGGAGTAATAAAGCTGCCCATGTTCATCACGATCCACAGTCATCCGATCAGGCATCAAAGGGTAGAGAGCTACAATGTCTCCTTTTCCATTTCGGATAATCTGCGCATAAGCGTTTCCCCACAAAAGTAGATGGGTCATCAAAGTTTCACGGAAGACAAACGATGTCATTTCTGGATTTGGTTCATCATGGAGTATGAAATACATCGGATTATCGATTGCTTTCTTCTTGGATCCATTTTCGTCATACTCAAATAAGTGCAAGGGGAGACCGGCAACAGCTTCTGAAAGAATACGGACACAGGAGTAAACTGCTGTCATTTGCATGGAACTTCTTTCTGTGACATTTTTGCCAGCAGTAGAAGGACCAAATAAAAACCGATAACCACTTCCATTAGTGATGTTGGTTACCGGTTTATCTCTTGATTGAAAGATTCGATGAAAGATGCTCATAATTTAGCCCTCCAATAAAAAAGCACCTCACTAGGAGGTGCCAAATAATGATTCAGTTTTCTTCTGACTGGTTCAGATTCAGACAATCTGCAAGATCCTCTTCTGTAACACCTGCAGTCGCCGCCTGGTTCCATGCTTGTCTTGCAGCAAAGGCGACTTTCATTGATTTTAAGAAAGTGTCCTCTGCTTTATTGGTATAGATTTGAAACCCGGTATCGAAAGCTCTCAATAATGAAATGTGTTGAATTTGATGTGGCATGATGAATTTCTTCCTTTTATGCTATGATCTCTAAAGAGAGGTAAACTCTCTTGGACAGGCCGCATCAATGTGCTGCCTGGATGTTACTTGGTCTTGCGTGCTTGTTTGATCAGAATGATTGCTGTGAGTAGGTTAATCATCGCTGTTATCAAAGGCTGCAGGACCTTTTTTAGCATTTTCCTTTCATGAAGAAAGTATAAAAGAAGGTAAGCCACATTTAGGTCCGAAAGTTGTCCCAAAAATGATGAATTTAAGTGAGTAATCCACAGAATATCAGAAGTTATCCACATTTTATAGAATCAATAATCCACGAGTATCATAAACAGATTCGCTGTTATCATTACCGCAGCGGATTGCTCGATCTAGTCCCATAATCATGGCAATTGCGCCATCAATTTTCTCAGTAGATTTTTCCTTGTCTGCTTTGATATTGCCAGCTGGATCACGGCGAATGAAGATGTTGTCCATCATCCATGAAAGAACGGGCTGGCCACCATGGGCAATCTTCTGTTCCAAGGTCAAACGCATCAACTCTTTGGTAGGCGGACTCATGTCTTTGAACCCTTGTCCAAATGGCACAACTGTGAAGCCCATACCTTCAAGGTCTTGAACCATTTGTGTTGCTCCCCAGCGGTCAAAAGCTATCTCACGAATATTGAATCGTTCACCAAGCTTCTCGATGAATTTTTCAATATAACCATAGTGAACAACATTACCTTCGGTTGTTTCCATGCAACCTTGTTTGATCCAAATGTCATAAGGTACATGATCACGATTGACTCGCAGAATAACATTTTCTTCTGGTATCCAGAAGTAGGGGAGAACGATATATTTGTCATCCTCATACTGAGGTGGAAAAACCAAAACAAAAGCCGTGATATCAGTTGTAGAAGAAAGATCTAGTCCACCATAGCAGATACGGCCTTCAAGTTCGTGTTCATCAACAGGAAATGCACAAGCATTCCATTTGTCCATTGGCATCCAGCGGACTGCCTGTTTTACCCACTGATTTAGTCTGAGCTGACGAAAGGCATTCTCGTCTCCAGGATTCTGCTTCGCTGATTCACATGCAGCTTTTACCTTCTCAATATCAACCGTAATGCCAAGAGATGGATTTGCTTTCTTCCATACCTTTGGATCAGTCCAGTCTTCTTCCGGTTTTGCACCATAGATGACAGGATAGAAAGTGGGGTCCACTTTACGACCGGCTAGGATATCTTCTGCTTTTTGATGTTGTTCATAGCAGATCGAATGAGTATCCGTACCTGCAGTAGTAATCAAAAAATACAATGGCTGCATTCTGGCATCACCAGAGCCTTTAGTCATAACATCAAAGAGCTTTCGATTTGGCTGGGTATGTAGCTCATCGAAGACAACACCATGCACATTGAAGCCATGTTTAGAGTAAGCTTCAGCAGATAACACTTGATAGAAACTGTTGGTAGGCAAATAGATAATCCGCTTTGTGGCAGCTAAGATCTTTGTACGCTTATTCAAGGCAGGACACATGCGTACCATGTCGGCCGCAACATCGAATACAATTGAGGCCTGCTGCCTGTCAGCAGCACAGCCATATACTTCAGCACGTTCTTCACTATCGCCACAACAAAGAAGCAGGGCAACAGCTGCAGCCAGTTCAGATTTTCCCATCTTCTTTGGAATTTCTACGTAGGCAGTATTGAACTGACGATATCCATTCGGCTTCAGGCAGCCAAACAGGTCACGTATGATCTGTTCTTGCCAGTCAATGAGATCAAAAGATTTTCCTGCCCAGGTGCCTTTAGTGTGATGCAAAGCTTCAATAAATGAAACAGCATAATCAGCTGCTTGTTTGTTGTAGGTACTATCCTTGGCAATGAACTGTGTTGGTGTGTATTTCTTCAGCTTTCTCATTGCCATAGCATGGTAGTCTCCTTTCCAAATAAAAACGACCTATTGGTCGACTGTACGATAAACAGGTGGCATGCCACCAATGTTTATCAGATTTTATATTTTTGTTACTTTGTGATGATGCTCATAACTTTGTCATAAGCCTTTGTGACTTCAGTATCTTTTGACATAATGTCCCAACCACGATAGTAGCTGACAATTTCTTGTCCTTCTGCATTTCTGATTGATAGAACTGAAACTCTCCCACAATCGATTCCGAAGTCTGATTCTTCATCAAATACCTTAGCAGTATAAGTGTAGCTATTTCCATTAACCTTTACAGTTCCCTTGTTCCACATAATTGAATCCTCCTTGCCTTTTCTATGGCATCTTCATATTGCCTCTTATCAAGAAGAATTGGATGATACACAGTTTAATCTGTGTCTACATCTTCAAATGTTTCTTCGTGGTTCGGGTCCCAAATCCTGGCCTCGCCATTCTTTTCAATGCGCCAGCATAGGCCTAGCATAGAGATTGCTTCCGTAAAGCCTGTAAACGCACTGTGGTTCCTAGGACCTCCAAACTTTTGATCAGCATAATAACGCTGTGCCAAATGATCCTCCGCAGTTGTGATCCAGTAATCATCAATATTGAGTTCTCTCATAATAAGAACCTCTCTTTCCATGTATATACATCCCTCTAAAGTGTAGAAATTGGATGATACACATAGCCGAGTGTGTCTAGATACGAGAACATTTATCAGCACCTAAAGCAACACTGAGAGTACAACCATTGTCCCAGGCAACCATAATTGATCCGATATCGTCAACACCTAGAACAGTTCCTTCAGTTCCTGGTTCTGGAGCATGTGGATCATCCATGGTGTCGAGTTTCACACGGCAGCCAGTAGGGTAATTGTTTCTGAGTTGTTCGATAATAGCTTGAGAAGGGAGATGCATCATAAATTGCCATCCTTTCTTGTTTTATTTGCATGACGGAAGGCCGAATTTCCTTCTAGGTTCTTCATTAAGATCTTTCTTGTTTGTTTATATTGATCACCTATGAAGCCGAGATGTAATAAGCAGGTCCGCCAGGTAAATTTTTCGTTATCTAAGGCGACAGGCTTCGCTGACATACGTGCACTATTTTGAGCCGTCTTGATAAGCTTTGTAATGAATTCCATATAGGCATTGGTTATTTCAGGATCATCCGTAGGCTTGAACCATGGGAAACTTAGTTTTCCATCTTCTTCATTGATCAGAAAACAGTTTGTTTCAAAGATCTTAGCTAGAATTGGACGGTACGCTTGGATAAAACACTCAATATTTTGGCGAGTATGCCCTTTATCGTTCGGTGCAGGTACAGAGATTCCTAAAATATCTGGTTCTTCCTGCTTCTTTGCGGTACAGAATCCGTGGTCAGCAAGATAATCTAGTAGTGTTGCAATATCTGCAGTATCCATTTTAGGGTTTACTTCGACAATGCCATATTTGTTGACTGTAATTTGTTTGTTGATGACATAACGAAAATCAGGCATCTTATATTCCGCTTTGGTGTGATAAAAATCAGCGATCGTGTTTGCCAGCTTCTTTCGTTGCGTCAATTCGATTCTGAATTGATATGATTGCATGTTATATGCCTCCTTTGGCATGTATATACATCACTCTGAAAGGTACATATAGCAAGGACCAAATTGCGACATTATGCTGATTTCTTCATCAATTCTTGAATATCATTGTAAGAATATTCAAGGCCATCGCGAACGCATATAATACCATCGGTTTTTCCTATGTTTTCAATGTATCGGTTCACAATCACATCGCAGTATTTTTCATCTAATTCAGCCATATAGCAGATTCGTTTTGTCTGTTCACAGGCAATTAAGGTGGAACCAGATCCACCAAACGGGTCGAGAACTAAACAGCCAGTCATAGAGCTGTTCAAAATTGGATATGAGAGTAGGGGAATCGGCTTCATTGTAGGATGTTCACCATTCTTTTTTGGTTTGTCATACTCCCATACTGTCGTTTCTTTACGACCGGCATACCAGGCGTGCTTGCCTTTCTTCTTCCAACCAAATAAGACTGGTTCGTGTATCCATTGATAAGGTGACCGACCAAGGACCAAACTATTCTTCTTCCAGATGCAGCAACCAGACAAATAAAAACCAGCATCCTGGAAAGCCTTTCTGAAATTTAGGCCTTCTGTGTCCGCATGGAACACATAGATGCTGGCGTCATCTGCCATTGCTTTTTCAGTATTTGTAAATGCAGCAAGTAGAAATTGGTAGAACTTGTTTTCTTCTAAGTTGTCGTTCTTGATCTTGCCGGCAGATCCTTCATAGTTCACATTATATGGCGGGTCGGTAATGACCAAGTTTGCTAGTTTGCCATTCATCAATGTTTCATAAGTGGTTGAGAAGGTACTGTCACCACAAATGAGGCGGTGCTCTCCCAGCTTCCATAGATCACCTGACTTTGAGAAGATTGGTTTCTTTAACTCGGCATCTATATCAAAGTCATCCTCATGGACGTTATTCTTTACATCTGTTTTAAAAAGGTCATCCAGTTCAGCCTGATCGAAACCAGTGATGGAAACATCAAATTCTGTACCCTGCAGATCAGTAATCAACAACGCTAACTTGTCCTTGTCCCATTCACCAGAGATCTTATTCAGGGCAATGTTCAGCGCTTTCTCGTGTTCTTCATCAAGATTTACGACTACACATTCTACTTCTTCTACTCCGGAGTCCTTCAGTACTTTCAAACGCTGATGCCCGCCAACAACTCGACCGGTCGCTTTATTCCAGATGATTGGATCAACATAGCCAAATTGGTCCAGGGACCGCTTCAATTTTTCATACTCTGGATCACCAGGTTTTAGATCCTTACGTGGGTTATAGTCAGCCGGGATAAGAGCTGACAGCTTCTTCTTTTCGATAATCATGAACTTACCTCTTTCTTGCACTTAATAAACGTTCCATAACATCATCTTGTGGGCTAAGCCCGCTGAAGTCAGATGTGGAGTTTTCTTTAACAATCTGAAATATCTGGAACCAGGTCTGATTGACCTGCTTCATATAAGCCTGACTCATGGTGACATATGGTGATGCGATAGCATTGCCAGTGGTAGGGTGCTTAGCCAACATTCCGTATTCAGAAATTGCTTCTTCACATTGTATCCATCTTGAGACGGACATTGCATATTGCTCTATGAGCTGCACATTGATGATTTCTGCGCATCCTCGTTCTCTGAGCCAGCTCCATGTTTCTTTGTAAACTGCTGTAGCAACGAGTTCTTCACCATTTTTCTGCTTGGCTTTCATAAACTCTTTAATAGGTGGCATATCTTCACCAGTAATTTCAGATGGTGAGGGTAGATCTACTATTGTGGTTTTACGGCCTTCAAGCATAGCCTGCGTGAGTGCCTTTTTCTTTTTACCAGATCCTAAGCGTGGACCGCCACGTCTCGTTCCATCTTTTGCCATGTGCATCTCCTATATTTATGCTATTTCTTTTGAATATTAGGTAGTAATATGATGATATTAAAATTTTTGTAATATAAAATTAATCCAGGGAAATAAAATTATGAAAACAATTGTATGTAAGAACTGTGGTAGTAATCAGTTTGAAGAAATAGATGGTTACTTAGTGTGTAGATTCTGTGGCACTAGATATGTGAAGGATGAATATTTAAATAATCTAACAGGTTCATCTAGTATTTCTATCGATAATGATATTAATAATCTTTTAGATAAATGTAAGAGTGACCCAAAAAATGCCAAAAGGTATGTGAACCTAATTCTTGACATAGATCCGAGCAACACTGAAGCAATAAAGTTATTAAAGGAGATGAAGTGAATTATGGTTATGAAAATTGCTGAATTTACAAAAAAATATAATTTTGAAGCTGATTTTGTACAGTCAGTTTTTTCAAAATATCAACCTGAGTATGTGAAGTGGAGTACGTGGGATGGTTGGCGTATTGAAGATAATCATATAGAAGAAGCACTATCCTTAGTGAAGTCGGAATTTGCCATTGGAGAAAAAGAAAAAATAAAAATAGCTGAAGAAGCTGAAAAAGCCAAAAAAATAAAGGATGAAGAAGACGAGAAAGCAAATAAGTTAAAGGATGAAATACAGAGAACTAAAAATGCAAAATTAGCGAATATGCTGATAACATCAGGCTTTAATTTTGATGGTTATACGATTGTTAAGTATTCAGGATATATCTCTGGCGACGATGCAGTTGAAATCGACAGAGGAACGTCAGGTGCGTTTTTTAAAGCAAATCAGGCTGTAAATGTCAAAGATATGTTAATGGATAGTCTTGCTGTAATTAGAAGAAATGCATTGCAGGAACTAAAAGAAAAAGCATATGATCTTGGATGCAATGCTGTCATTGGTGTTGATTTTGATTACATTAATCTTGATCCGGAAACAGCAAATGTACATGGTGGCACTACTTACTTACCGTATATATTTGGTGTTACAGCAAACGGCAATGCAGTAATCATAAAGAAAAATGATGAATAGGTATATAAAAAGTCGGCAATTTGGGGTCTTGCCGACTTTCTGTATATTGTAGCCAGTATAATCAGGCTACATTGAATCCTCACTCATTTTTGCTCCACAATGTGGGCAGGTTTCTTTTTCCATGTTTACTTCAAAGCCGCAATTACTACAATTGCAGTGCGGGCTATAAAGCACGCCACTTACAGAGTCTTTTGCAGGAATCTGTTTGTGTACCCAGTGAGCTCTTAATATATTTCTCTGTGTTCTTGTATCCATGTATTTAGTTTACTCCTTTAATTAGGCCTTTGAAATGCTATTTTTGCGCGCGTGACCCTTGCGCCGTTTTCCATCAAAAGGGACGTAGAGATTGAGATCCCCCTACCATTCAACGATTGTAAGATTACAATATCGGTGCTATATTTGAATTGCCCCAGCGAACCCAAAAGAAATCGAAGCCAACGGAGGATGAGTGACATCTTGTGGGGCACCCGTCACTTAATCCTATAGAGGTACTACAAACCGTAGTTGATGTTATGACCATCATTTGCTTCATCCTGTTTTTGCTGCAAAAGATTGTCACACATCTTCCGTGCTCTGATGGGTTCCTACTTAACCTTTTGACTGTAGTTAATTAGCTACAGTTTTTTTGTTGGCCAGCGATCACCCATCTGAGCCGTGATGCGAGAGTGGCAAGGCTTGCATAAAGACATCAGGTTGTCCCAGTCATTCGTACCTCCATGACCCAAGGGAACGATGTGGTGAACTTCTGTTGCAAAAGTCGTCTTGCCTTGTCTTAGACACTCTTCACAGAGAGGATGGGTATGGATATAGGTGTTACGAATTTTCTTCCAGGATCTCTGGTACCTTAATCGCTCAATTGGATCACGTCCATATCGTTCATACTGTTGGTTCACCATCTTTTGGTGCTTGTCACAGTATCGCTTATTTGTCAGCTCTGGACAGCCAGGATATGCACAGGGGTGCTTTGGTTTTGTTGGCATGCGGTCTCCACAAAGAAAAGCCCTCGTGTATATGTACGAGGACTTGTTTGCCTTTTCTTACTCTATTAGTATAGCAGGTAACTTGTCGGATTTTGTCCACGAAATTACTCATTAAATACTATTCTATATAAAGTTTCATTTTGTTATAATCAGTGACGGCATCTTGATCTATCTGATTAAATTCTTGAGTATATGATGTTAAACTTCCACTTGGACTAGTTACAATATTTTCAAATTTTACATAATCATTATAGAAATTTTGTATTGCATTATAAGCATCAGTCCATTTTTCTGGTGGATTCTTTAAGGCTTTCATTAATTCAGTAATTTCATCCATATCATTAGCTACAGCTTTTTCCGTTTTTTTGAAATCTTGATTGCTAAAAAGATTCGTTAATGATGTATTGAAATCAGAGTTGAAACTTCCTGTCACACTATCAATGGTAAATTTGTCTGTTTCAGTATCATTCTTTTTCCAAATGGTATTGTACCAAACATCATGTATTTTATTTCCACAGGTTTCTGCTCTGGCAGTTGCCACCAATAATGTATCATTCAAATTTTTAATATCTTCACCATATTGTTCCTCAGCAGCTGCTTCAGCTTCTTGTTGTGCTTTGATTTCTGCCTGTTTTTTCATTTGCACACTAATTAAGCCTATTACCAGAACCACAACCACTCCGATAATAATACCAATCCACTTTTTTGATATACTTCTTTTTTTATAAGTACTATTAGTTTGATTTGATTTCGCTGATGTTGTGCCTTTTTTTGAGTCGTCAGCCTTTTTGGTATCATCTGAGCTTGACGTATCGATATCTGTTTTGCTTTCTTTGACATTTGAAACTGAAACTGTGTTTTCAATGTCTACTTTTTCTTCAACTGGGCAACCACAATTTCCGCATATTGTTGCGCCATCTTCTAGTTCAGCTCCACACTCTTTGCATATTTTCTTTGACTTTTTAGTCAAATCAAAACCGCAATGAACGCATTTTGCAGCTTTGTCAGAAATCATTTCACCACACTTTGGACATTTAATCATTGCCATAAATCATCTCTCCTGATTTTTAATTATTTTAATACAAGGATTACTACATATATTAGTATAACATTTCGAATTTTCTTTGAAGAATAATACTATTAAATACTCAATAGTCAAAAAGTATCCGTTTAGGCGCATTAAAAAAATTATCTTAAGATGTTTTTGAAGAATTGATTTATTTTGAAAATGCTCCTGCATCACCAAGGTGTACAGTATTACCTGAACCAGAAACGTCATATTTCATTGGCATAAGAATTCTTCATAAATAATTTCTTCTTATTCAATTCTCGATCCTAATTTACAATTCAAATTATCTATATTCTTTCATCATTGTTCCATAGTATTAATATGCTAGGAAATCTTGAATTGATTGCAGAATCTAATATTTCATAATGATTTCCAAAGTTAGATGATTCAATTTGGAATATTTTTGTTATTACTAAAGATATTTCAACATTGCAATTTCCTTTTACCAACAAACTGATTTTTGATGCATTCGAATCAATCATTAGTTCATATAATCTTTTATTATAATGAAATGTAAAATGATCTAATCGATGAAGGATAGCCAGTCTGCCTTGATAAGAAAGCTGTATTTTGTCAGTAAAAATGTATTTGCCATCAATAGCAATTTTGTCATATACATTTTCTAACATTTCTTCATTTACTTCGCAACACAATTCTATTGTGCCATTTGCAGTTTCTTTCAAAATTGTTTGAAGCTTTAAAAGGTTATTCTTTTTTTGCAGCTTTAATTCAGCTTGTTGCAATGCTTCTCTTTCCTTTTTTACTGCAATATTTGCAAGTTGAATACGTCTTCTTTCAGCACGCTCTTCTGGTGTGGCTTTCACTTTTTGTTTATTTTGCTTTTCCCGTCGCTGAATTTCACGTTTTCTCATTTCAGCCATCTTTTTTTGGTATTTTTTACCCTGTTTCATCTTTGGATGTTTTTTTGCTAACTTCGGATGTTCTTCAGAATACTTAGTCCCTACTTTATGCGCAAAAGAACTAACGTCACCTTGATGTACGCTGTAGCCTGAGCCTGATATTCCATATTTCATAGCCATACTTATCTACCTTTACTTAACTATATAGCATTAGTATATAAAAAGAAAAGCTTTCAGTTTTATTGAGAGCTAATCTTTTTAAATCATTACCCCAAAAAGTAGAGTGGCAAGATGTTGTACTGCTCGGTTCTTTTTGTTGTAGGCAGAACTACGTTCAATGCTGAAGTTATTCATGATCGTGTACACTGCAATGCTTTTTTCCTGGGCTCCGGTCATGTAGAACTCATGAAGAATATAACGTTCATCTTCAGAGAGATGCTGCCATGCCGGCTCAAACCACTTCATGAATTTAATGGCGGAATAATAACGTCTGGCATACACATCTGTGATCTCAATGGCATGCAACAGCTTCTCTTCATGGGCGTTGTAATTGTTGATTTTTGGCATTCCATCAATAATAGGAGAGTGAATACCAGCAGCTGTGTCTTCAATTTCCCGGATCTTTCGTGGAGTGTCAGATATGATGAATTTCATGCTGTCATAGTTACAAAGGGCCCTGATAGTTGCACAGATTGCATCCTTGGCAACCTTTTGAGAATCGGCATCAGTTGTCATAATCATCTTTTTCACTACTTTCCACGACTTATCATCAGTTAAAGCAATCGTCTTTTCTCCAACGTTTGGCAACTCTTGATTAGTAGTCGGGCTAGCGATTCCGGCAACCTTTGACAACTTTTCGTTAGTTGTCTGCTCGGTGATTTCGCCAACATTCGCCAACACTTGATTAGTAGTTGATGTGTTCATCTGATCACCTTCTTTACTGCGTTGATTAACGCTGTCTGTGTTGTGTTCTTTGACTCAAGGGCCTGTTGGATGTCTTCATCAACAGTTCCCTTTGTTATGATGTGGTGTATTACAACAGTTTCTGTCTGACCTTGCCGGTATAGACGGGCATTGGTCTGCTGATAGAGTTCCAGAGACCAGGTCAGTCCGAACCAGATCAAGGTAGAACCACCGGATTGCAGGTTCAGTCCATGGCCCGCAGAAGCGGGGTGGATGACGGCAATTGGTATGTAACCAGCATTCCAGTCCTGAATGTCTTGTGATGACTTCAGTTCTCGGACCGGAAAACGTTCTTTGATCCGTGCCAAGTCATGTTTGAACCAATAGGCTATTAAGACAGGCTTTCCATTAGCTGCTTCAATTAAATCTTCAAGTGCATCTAGCTTTCGGTCATGAATATGAATGATATCCTTGTTCTCATCATAGATTGCCCCATTGGCCATCTGAGCTAGCTTGCCAGATAGAACAGCAGCATTCATGGCATCAATCTCTGTCCCTTGTAAGGACACAACCATTTCCTTTGCCAGGGTGTCATAGAGTTCTCGTTCATCCTTGGACATTGAGACTTCTACATTGTTAAGGACCAGATCAGGTAAGTGCAGATAGTCTGATGATTTCATGGAGATAGTAATGTCCGAAATCTTGTCATAGATTCTTTGCTCTGCACCTGGTAGCAGGATGTAGCTATGTGCATAAGGCCCATATCCGACTGGCCGGAAGTAGTTATCTCGATAACCAGTGATGTACTTGCCTAAACGTTCACCCTTATCAAGCAAACGGAACTCGGAGAATAGATCCATTAAGCCATTTGATGATGGCGTGCCAGTCAAACCAACAATCCGTTTGATGAATGGCCGTACTGTTCTTAAGGACTTGAATCGTTTGGCCTTCCATGACTTGAAGGATGACAGTTCATCAATGACAAGCATGTCCCAGTGGAAGTGAACACCTGACTGCTCAATTAACCAAGGAATATTTTCACGGTTGATGATTGTGACATCGGCATTCTGCCAGAGTGCGGCTTTCCGTTCAGCTTCTGTGCCAACAGCGACTGTGTAGGTGAGATTTCTCAAATGGTCCCACTTACGGATCTCTGCCGGCCAGGTGTCTCTAGCTACGCGGAGTGGGGCGACTACCAGGACTTTATTTACAGCAAACTCGTCATAGATCAGATTGTTGATTGCCGTTAGGGTTAAGACAGTCTTGCCGAGCCCCATATCAAGGAAAATGGCAGATACTGGATGTTCCTCGATATATTGGGTGGCATAGGATTGGTATTCATGTGGTTCGTACTTCATATTGAGCCACCTTCGATCTCATTCAGTACTGGTTCGATCACGAGGGGACAATCGATGCAGTACACTTTGAAGCCAAGGTGTTCAAGCTGAATCTTTCGCCTGAGCTGGAGTGGTCTCATTTTCTTGCCAGGTGCTTTCAGCTCAGCAAATGCAATTTTTTTGTATGGCAGCAGGATGATTCGATCAGGGACTCCATCAAAGGCAGGTGAGACCCATTTCAGACATAGGCCATTATGCCTGTGAACTGCCTCTATCAGCAGCTTCTCGATGTCTTTTTCGAGCATCAGAGAGATAGGTGGTGCCACCCGGTGCCACTCATTACAGGAACTTTTATATGGGGATATTTTTATTCCCCTTGTAAACTTTCCTATACGATTGGCACCGACCGGCACTCTTTACGTAATTTTGGCTTAAATACCGGTGAAGTCAGTATTTAACCGTAATCCCTTCACGTATTTGCCTTTGTTGCTTCTGTAATGATCGAATCCTGCAATTTCTAATGATGAATAGAAGTCCTGCGTGCTTCTGATGAATTCACCATTTGCTTGAGCATATTGCCGATATTGCTGGTATAAAGGACCTGACTTTTCGGAATAGGTCTTATCCACTTCACAGCAGTCTTCAATGAAATGTGTCAACCAGTCGTTTGATTCCCTGTAGGCATCAATGGCGTCCTGAACACAAGTTGGAAGTGTTAAGTCATAATCCTCATTGATTACTTGTTTAGCGCCTTCAATGATCCATTTCAAAATGGCTGGACCAGCATTGTGAACAAGGTAATCTGAATAATTCTTGATATCCGAAGATCCGGTGATTGTTGCATCAAAAGGAATAACAATTAGTCGCCGCCAGGTTCCTGGATCATTGGCACCGATCCTTGGTAAGTGGTTGGTATAGAGGACAAGGGTGTGAGTTGGTTTGAAACCAAATGGGCTTTTATATTTTTTCTCGGCGTACACTTGGTCAGTAGAACAGAGCTGCTTAATCATTGAGGTATCCAATCGAACACCTTCTTTCAACTCTGCAGCGATAACAAGTCGCTTACCTTTGAGTTCAGCCATTTCTGGTTTCGTGTTTGACCGTGAGTGGACTGTCAGAGTGTCAGCACTCAATTGCCCACCATAAGATCCAAGGACCGCATTGATAGAATTCCAGAATGTTGATTTGCCGTTGGACCCGGTTCCATAGGAAATAACTAAGGCTTCTACAAACACCTTGCCAATCGCCGATAAACCGACAACTTTGTGAACGTAGTCAATCAGTTCCTGATCTCCCTCAAATGTTTTATCTAGACTTCCAAGCCAGAGATCTTCACCATCATTTCCAGGAGAGACCCTGGTAATTTTTGTGATGAGGTCCAATGGATCATGGGGTTTTATGCCTGACAATCCTTTGCGAAGGTCATACGTGCCAGCAGGGGTATTCAATAAGAATGGGTCAGCATCTAGGTCCTCTGTATTGATTTCCAATAATGGCTTTGCGGCTTCCAAGGCAGCTTTGACATATTTCATATCTCTGCGTTTCATGACGAAGGCGAGATACTGCTGTGCACTGTAGTAATTCAGGGCGGCGTGGAGCTGGTTGTCTTGGAAATTGGCAGGAGATTTCTTCGCTGCTTGAACCTGTATCTCACTTAATCCAACCGTTTCGAGTGCTTCCTTTGCCTTCTTCAAATCACTGAGGGCATCAGAGAGCTGTATCTTTAGAAATTCTTCTGCCGCTGCAAATTGTTGTGCTTTCGTTTCAATCCAGTGGTCTTTTACAAAGCGGATGTAATCTGTACCGTCAGAATATTTGAGCTGATTATGGCAATTCCTGGCCAGACACATTCCTTCTCCAATATCTGAGTAATCATCCGGTTTAAGAGGAGAGGGGACGGTACCAAAGACGTCATTGTAGATTGTTGGTGGAATATATCCGGCTTCATTGGAGACTTTATCACCAAATTTTGAGGCACTCTGCCAGACCTTATCTAGTTCATCCCGATCAAGGGGTGGATCACATTTTTGAGCTTCTAGGTCAAAAATCTGTCTGGCTTTATCTGTGAAACCATACCGTTTGACTACCTTGCCGGCAAACTGAGACATGTGGTTATTTCTGTTCCCTTCACAGATAGTGGAGGTGTCTGCTGGTATGGAGAGATATTGATCGATTGTGACACTGCCATTCTGCCAGATGATATCCTTTGCATTGTTGCCGTACACAAATCGTGCAGCATCCATAGCTCCTTTATCAAAGAAGGGAAATGTGGTTAGAATCTTCTGCTTCAATGCAGCATAGGTGTCAGCATTTTTAATAACGGTGATAGGTAAATAAACATGGAACCGAGGTCTTGCACTTAAGGTTCCTTTAACGATCAAATTATGCCGACTTGGAGTGATGACAAGGGAAACACCAGGTAAAAATGATGCCATAGAATCTGGATCAATCCAATCTTTCGGATTATCAGATAGATCATTATCTACATCAAGCATCACAGTGTCAGATTCGATAAAGTTTTTGTTACTTCTATGGTTGTTCTTATAACAGGCACAGACATGGTCTTTAGTGATGGCAGATAAGAAGGAAGCAGAGTCCTTCACTTTTATCTTGTGGGGATAAATAGTGTTGGACTCTTTTCCTGTGAAATCCGAAGTATACAATGTCAGTTGCATGATCTGATCTCAGCTTCCTTAATCTGGTCATCCAGAGTATGGACAATTGAATTGAGTGCCTTCATCAGTGTCAACAGCTCTGAATTACCGGTGAATACCAGAGCGACACCATCATTATTGATAATGGCTCTCATATCAGTGTTGTCCTTGATACCAATTTTGATAAAGGTGACTGCACCATCATCGGTAAAACCAGTAGTACCAGCTTCAGCAAATAAGGTGTTGTCTTCTTGGACTTCTGTCCGCCAAGTGGTGAGTTCTTGACCATTAATGTATCTTTGCTTTTTCCGCGTTTCGTTCATATGTGTGAACTCCTTTTCTAGGGAGCTCATGGGCTCCTACATATAAGCCAGATGAACGATGTATTTTGCATAAGATGTGTGATTATTTTTTGCGAAATTCGGAATAGTATTTCTGCAACATCTGAATAGCTTTCTTGGTATGTCTTGTGACTGTTGAAATGGAAATACCGTCGCGTTGGGCAATTTCTGTTGCTGTTTTTCCTTCATAGAAGATTTCGGTGATAAGTACCCTGTCTTCAATGGAAAGTGTGGTTACCGCTTCTGGGATTTGGCTTTTCCAGTATTTCCAATTCAAATCTTCGGGAAAATCTTGTCTGTGTGATAAGGCGAGTTCGAGGGCAACTTTGTTGTGATCGTCATCAATGTCGAAGTTCTCGTCCAGATGTCTTGTCTCTTTATGTTCTGTAGCGTTGTCCTTGGCATCCATTTCTTTGATGGCCTTAATCTGTTCTGGTGTGCATCCAGTTGTATCTGTCTGATAGACGTAGTACTGAATCTCAATGAAACTTTTGGCGCTTCTTGTCATTTTTATCTCCAATCGCCGGTGCGTGAAACACGAATCGGAGAGCAGAGAAAAGGGACTCACTGCACACTTGTAACCGGTCATTTACCGATTCGTGTGCAACGAGCCCCTTCAAAGACAGCGTTGCTTACAATATTCACTTGTAGTACCAGTCTATGAAGATGGCTGCAGCCTAGACTGGGTCCCTTGAAATCTTCGCTTAAAGTGGCCTTACCTTAAGCAAGCACCGGAGTTGATCTGACTCTGATGATTTGTGCAATAGAAAACACGTGGCAATGCACAGTCCTGAAGAAATGAATGTGTATTCCTTATTCCAAGTGATAAAATGAAATAAAGTATATTACTTCAGGTGCATGTTCATGATGCTATTAATATTGTTTGGAATCACTGTAATAAGGTGTTAATAGGGTTAATATCGTTAATAGTGTTAATTTTGTGATCGAGGCCCTCAGGAGCGAGAAAATGAAAAAAGCAAAAAAAAAGAACTTTGAGCCAACTCTAACAGGTGGAATCTTGTTTTTTTTGATTTGTTTAGCAAAAAGGACATCTACAAAAAAGAGGAATAGCACTTTCCGTGATCGTGAAGAACCTGCGGATCATGAAATTATGGCTGGCCTAATTCAGGTTTTTGATTCAAAATACAAAGCTGATGCAGCAAGGGTTTCATCATTAAAAACTGCTACTTCAATGTATAAATCATGCAAAATAAATTCTTCAAAGGTACTTCCATTTACAATAAATGGAAATTTGAGCTCTTTTTATGATGAGATTAAAACAGATTATAAAGTTGTTTTAAAAAGGATGAATTTATTTATAGATGACTATATTGATGCAGAACATTACGGTAAAAAACTCGCAAAATATTTGTTCGTCATATTTGAAAAGGATTCTTCAATTAATGATGATAGTGAAATTTATATTGGTGAAAATGGCACAACTGTGACGAAGCAAGAATTAAGAAATTATGAACTCCCTGATTTGTCAGTGTTATTGCTAGCAATTTTTACGTATATTATTTTTCAACCAACAAAAAACAAAGACGGCGGAGCAACATATAAAGAGATTGCACTTGATAAAATGCCTTTAGACCTGGATGAGTTATTAATATCTCAATATGCAGATTTAAGAAATAAAGAAACAAAACATCAGATACATAATGATCTGTTTAACAATGATGAACCACATACAGTCGAATTGAAAGATACGGAACTTGAAAACGTGGACAATATCCTTAAGGGAAAGGCTTTTGTTGCTTCAAATAAAGATATATTTCTTCCGAAAATATATGGAAATAGCACAAATATATATTCTGATTATCTTTCTAGCATCAAAAAAAAGTATGGCAAAGTTAAAACACTTCTATACACAGACGAAGCCCTAGATTTTGACAGTATCTATGTATGCAATGATATTTCTCAAAACAGCAAGTGGCGTGGAGACCTTGGTACAAAGTTCAACAATCCAACGTTATTTGGCTTAATACGGTACTCCAAGGACATAATAATAACAGCAACAGGAGGTATGGGAAAATCAATGCTACTTAGGCATCTCTTATTACAGGCTTCATGTGATAAGAGAATTAAAAAAGTTCCAGTACTAATTTCACTTAGAAACATTGAAGATTCGGGTGGGTCAGTTGACAGACTCTTGTGCGAATCTATAAAAACCGAATGTGAAATAAATATAACTTATGAACAGTTTACTAATGAATTAAAAAAAGGAACATATGCTTTTTTGCTTGATGGCTTGGATGAAGTTTCATCAAATCTAAGGAGTAGTGTCGAAACCACATTAGATAATTATGCAACAGTTTACAGTAATACTGCTTTTATAATAACCTCAAGAGCATATTCTGAATTTTTGAATATGCCTCAGTATAATGTAATGCGTTTAAACCCATTAACTGATGATCAGGCTATTAAATTGGTTGAAAAATTAGAATTTCGTCCGGATAAACCATCGATTAAAAAAAGATTTATTAATAAACTAAAGAATAAATTGTTACAAACACATAAGGAGTTTACCCATAATCCGCTCTTGCTTACAATAATGCTCATGACTTATGAGCAATGCGCTGAGATCTCTACTGACATGCATGTATTTTATGAAGAGGCTTTTGAAGCACTTGCAAGGCGACATGATGCAAGCAAAGGGGCATATAAGCGAGCTTTCAAAACAAATTTATCAGTGGAAAGATTTGAAGAATATCTAAGTGAATTTTGTGCTCGAACATATTTGGATGATATATATAGCTTTACCAGTGAGGAGTTTAAAAGATATTTTAATAGTTTAAAAATATGGAAAAAAGATGATTGCCCATTTGGATTTGTGGATTTTATAAGTGACTTGGTGAACAATGTTTGCTTGATGTATTATGAAAATAATAAATATAATTTTATTCATAGATCTTTTCAAGAATATTTTTGTGCCCTGTATTTTGCATATTCAGGGGATAAAGTGCTGGAAAATGTTTGGCCAGAATTCGAAAAAAAACACCGTAATAATTCGGATGAAGCATTTAGTATGTTATGCGCAATAGTACCCAAACGAGTAGAGGACACAATTTTTAGGCCTTTTTTGAAAAACATATTTACAGGAACTAATAAAACTGAGAATTATTGGAATTTTCTTGAGCAATATCATAAAACGGCATCTTGGTATACAGGAAATCTGGCAGTGTGGACTGAGGTTCGGCCACAATCCACAGTTTTAACACAGATATTAATTACATTAGGTCTAAATGTCGAAACTGAGTTAGAACTGCCAGATACAAATGAAACGCGTGTAACAAGCCTATATAATAATCCGACAAATATAGGAAAGCCAATTATTGAAAAGTCGGAATTAGATGCTATAAGCAGAAAAACTCATACCGATTATGACTTAGAACCAGGCGCATACTATCATGAAATCGAATATTCTGAATTGAGAGAAAAACACAAAGAAGATGATGACATGAAAAGTCTTTATGATGCAGTTGAAAGTAATGATTTTGTTTTGAAAGAACAATATGATGAGCTTCGTGCATATTATAAGAAATTGGAAGCAAAACATGAAGCACCGATGGGAGACAAAGAATCATATTTTGAATGAAAGGTGAAAATAATATGACAATGCCAAAATTTGATGAGATGCTTAGCCCATTTTTAGAATCAATCAAGGATGGGGAGCCACACAAGTACAGAGAAATTGCTAACTCTGTTGCAACTACTATGAAACTGACACCTGAAGATATGCAGGAAACTTTAGCCAGTGGTAAATTACTTTATCTAAATAGGGTTGGATGGGCCAGCACGTACCTTAAAAAGGCTGGTCTAATCGAAGCAACAAGTCGCGCAGTATTTAGAATTACACCTGCCGGTATTGAAGCATTGAAGGAATGCCAAAATGGGGTTACTTTGGATTATCTAATATGAGGCTTCATCAGGAAGTGTGGGCAGGAATGAGTCTTTGATATGGCAGCAGGGCAGAGATATCTGAACATCTCAACATGACCATATCAAGTAAGTTGTCTATGTTTCTGAAACCGTATGCCAATCGTACAGTCAGCTTGATCTTGTTGTTCGTTGCCTCTATGCGTGCATTGGAAAGATG
>Ga0268360_1001108_pt1 | contig 31635 bp, 23 predicted proteins | sample BioMet11_FD_192465 | JGI IMG/M metagenome (GOLD analysis project Ga0268360, IMG submission 192465) | Sewage microbial communities from Oakland, California, United States - Biofuel 11 (Illumina Assembly) | ecosystem: Engineered > Wastewater > Sewage > Unclassified | place: USA: California... | reverse complement strand
TGCTGCGCAGGTACGCGCCCGCCGCGCCCAGAAGAAGCGCCGACGCCGGCGCCGCCCACGATTTACGCATAACGGTCTTCCAGTCAAAATAAAATTCAGTAAGCCGGGACACGCCCGGCCCTTGGAATTTCATTTTACACCACACCGTCCCGTCAAGTCAATGCCGCGGAAAGGAAGATCGCCTTGAAAGTCATCGTGCTCGTCTCGCTGCTGCTCGCGCTGCTGGCGCTGGTTTTCCCCATCCTCACGGCGCTCGCCGCGCCCGTTGCCGCGGATGCGCCGGTCTCCTCCGCTCCGGAGCTCTATTATTCTGCCTCTCAGACGCCGTCCCCGGCCGTCTCCCCCTCGTCCGCGCCGTCGTCCTCCTCCGCCCCGTCCGTCCCCGCCGCGTCCTCCGACGCCTCCGTGTCCCTGAAGGTTCTCGACGGCGGCGAGGTGAAATCGATGTCTCTGGCCGACTATCTTCCCGGCGCCGTCGCCGCTGAGATGCCCGCCTCCTTCGAGCCCCAGGCGCTCCGCGCCCAGGCCGCCGCCATCCGCACCTACGTCCTCTACCGGCAGCGCGTCTCGCCGTCGGGCAGCCATCCCCAGGCCGACGTCTGCACCGACAGCGCCTGCTGCCTTGCCTGGAGCTCCGAGGACGCCCTCCGGGAAAAGTGGGGCTCCGATTACGCCGCGTACAGCGAAAAGATCCGCTCCGCCGTTTCCGACACCGACGGCGTCTGGATCGCCTGGTCGGGAGAGCCCGTGCTGGCAGCGTTCCATTCCTCCTCGGCGGGGAAGACCGAGGATTCCTCCGCCGTCTGGGGCAGCTCGCTTCCCTATCTTGTCTCCGTCTCCACGCCCGAAACGGCGCAGGAGGTACCGAACTACGTCGCCGGCGTCACCGTTTCCGCGGACGATTTCTCCTCTGCGATCAGGACCGCGTTCCCCGGCGCGGACCTTTCCGGCGGCCCCGCATCCTGGATCGGCGCCTCCGTCTACGACGCGGCGGGCCGCCTTTCCTCCGTAAGCATCGGCGGCGCTTCCGTCTCCGGTACCGCCCTGCGCTCTCTGTTCTCCCTGCGCAGCGCCGCCATCGCCATCGCCGCGGCGGACGGGGCCGTCACGCTGACCTGCACCGGCTACGGCCACGGCGTCGGCATGAGCCAGTACGGCGCCAACGTTCTCGCCTCCCAGGGCAGGACCTGGAAGGAGATCCTGGCCTGGTACTACCCCGGCACGGAGCTCCGTTCGGGGACCGGCGGAGCCGTTTCCTGACCCGAGGCGCCGCGCCGGGTGCTCCAAATGTATAAACTTTTACAATTATCGTGATCCCTCGGTCCGTTTTGGTCTTCTTTTGCCCTCCGGACGATTTTTCCTTCCGCCTCTTGAATTATAATAATTTTAACGTTATAATTTATTTAACGTTAATGTCAGGCAGGGAGGAACGATTGATGGAACGCACGCTGATCAGGCTCGCCGACAACCGGGAACTGAAGATCTTCATGGACCCGGTCCGCCAGTCGGTGCTCCGCGCCATGGCTCTCCTCGGCGCCCCCGTCACGGCCAAGCGCCTTGCGGACGAACTGGGCATCCAGCCGGCGTCGGCCAAATATCATCTTGGCCGGCTGCAGAGCATCGGGCTCGTGGCGCCGGACCACACCGAGCAGATCCACGGCATCACCGCGAAATACTACCGTCTCGTCCCGGCGGACGTGAGCCTGGGGCTGGACGAGCCCTCGCGCCGGGAGGAACGGGCCGCTGTCGCCGGGCGTCTGCTCTCCTCCGTCGTCCAAAGCTGCCTGAACGCGATCTCCGCCCCCTCCGCCGCGCCGGACGCCGGCGACGTTTACACCGGCGTCGTGCATCTGACGAAGCAGCAGCTGGATGAATTTCTTGCCTCCGCCGCCCGCTTCACGCGGGAGAACGAAGCGGCCCGTCCCGGCGCCGCCCCCTATGAATTCGCGCTCGCCTATTACAGCGCCGGTGCTCGGAAATGAAGCCGGGCCATAAGCTTCTCGTCTTCGTGACCTATCTGGGGATGGGCGTCACCATGCCCATGCTGAGCCTGCTCTTCTGCGCGCACGGCTGCACGCTGGACACGCTGGGCCTGGCCTTTTCCGTCAATTCCCTCGCCGTGATCGTTTTCGAGCTCCCCTCCGGCATTTTTGCGGATCTTTACGGGCGGAAGCGCTCTTTTCTGATGTCCCGGGCGATGGGCGCGGCCTCCGCCGCCGTCCTGCTTCTCGCCCGCGTCCCCGCCGCCGTTTTCGCGGGCGCTGCGCTCATGGGGCTTTCCTCCGCCTTTGCCTCCGGCAGCCTGGACGCCGCAGTCATCGAGAACTCATCCGCCCCGCTCTCCAAAACCCTCTCCGCGTTTTCCGCATACCAATGCGCCGGGATCGCGTGCGGCGCGCTGCTGGGAGGGCTGCTCCCCTCCGCGGGCGGTTATGCCGCGGCGCTGGCGGCGAAGTTCGTGCTGTGCCTTGCCGCCGCGCTGGGCTCGCTCGCGCTTCCGAAGGAGCCCCGGCGCCCGCCCGGGGAGCGTCCCGACCTGCGCACCCATCTGGGACGCATGATCTCCCTCCTGGGCAGCTCCTCCGCGCTCCGCTGCGCGGCGCTCTGCATCGTCGCAGTCGCCGTCTCCCAGACCGCGCTGGAAACTTACTGGCAGCCCCGCCTCGTCTCTCTGACCGGCGGGGATCGGAGCGGACTTCTCGGCCTTCTCTCCGCCGCCAGCTACGTGGCCACCACCGCCGGCTGCGCGCTCATGGGCCGCGTCCGGCTGGACGGCGCCCGCCGGCGCTGGCGCATCTACCTGGGCCTCGCCGCGTCGTTCGCCGCGCTTATCTTCGCGCTCTCCTTCACGGGCGCCCCGGCGCTTTTCTTCGCCGTCTACACCGCCTGTTTTCTCGTGCTCGGCATGGAAAACGTCCCGGAGCAGACCGTCATCAACCTGGAGGCCGACAACGGCGTGCGAGCCTCCGTCCTGAGCGTGATCTCCCTGGCCGTGCATCTCGGCTCCGCCGCCAGCGGCCCCGTCGGTTCCGCGCTGCTCCCCTCCGCCGGGATCCCGGGCCTGTGGCGGATCTTCTCCCTGTTTTCCCTGGCGGCGCTCCTGCCGATCGCGCTTTCCCGCCGCGCCGCCTCCGCCCGCGCCTGATCCCCGGCGCCGGCGGCAGCGGCCATCCCGACAAAAACGGGGCCGGACAGCTTTCGCTGTCCGGCCCGTTTTACGTGCTGCGGATTATTCGTACATTGCCTTGAGCTTGAGAAGGTGCGCGTAGCGCTCCTTGGCCGCTTCCTCGTTCTCCGCGAAGAGCTTGGTGGCGCGGTCGGGGAACTCGCGGGTCAGCCTGCTGTACCGGGCCTCGTTCATCAGGAACTCCTGATAGCCGCCGGCCGGCTCCTTGGAGTCGAGGGTGAACTTCGCGCCCTCGGCGGCCGGATTGAAGCGGTAGAGGTTCCAGTAGCCGCAGTCCACTGCCTTCTTCATTTCCTTCTGGCAGTTCTGCATGCCGCCCTTGATGGAGTGCATCTCGCAGGGGGCGTAGCCGATGATGAGGGACGGTCCCTTGTACGCTTCGGCTTCGGTAATGGCCTTGATGGTCTGCGCCGGGTTCGCGCCCATGGCGACCTGAGCCACATAGATGTAGCCGTAGCACATCGCCAGCTCGGCCAGACTCTTCTGCTTGACGTCCTTGCCGGCGGCCGCGAACTGCGCGACCTGGCCGATGTTGGACGCCTTGGAGGCCTGTCCGCCGGTGTTGGAGTACACCTCGGTGTCGAAGACGAACACGTTGACGTCCTTGCCGGCCGCCAGCACGTGATCGAGTCCGCCGTAGTCGATGTCGTAGGCCCAGCCGTCGCCGCCGAAGATCCACACGGACTTCTTCGTCAGCATATCGGCCGCCGCGACGACCTGACGCGCCAGCGTGCAGGCTTCGCAGTTGCAGCCCTCGACGATGCCGTCCTTGCAGGCGGCGAGGAGCTTCGCGCCGGACTCCCTGGAGCCCTGGGCGTCGCCCATCTTTTCGAGCCACTCCGCTCCGGCGGCCTTGATGTCCGCGTCGCAGTAGGAGACGGCGATGAGATCCTTCACGATGTCGGCCAGGCGGCTGCGCTGCGCATCCACGCCCAGCGCCATGCCGAAGCCGTACTCGGCGTTGTCCTCGAAGAGGGAGTTCGCCCACGCCGGACCGCAGCCGTTCTTGTCCACGCAGTACGGGGACGTAGCGGCCGGACCGCCCCAGATGGAGGAGCAGCCGGTGGCGTTGGCAATATACATCCGGTCGCCGAAGAGCTGGGTGACGAGGCGGCCGTAGCTGGTCTCGGCGCAGCCGGCGCAGGAGCCGGAGAACTCAAGCAGCGGCTTCTTGAACTGGCTGCCCTTGACGGTGTTGTCCTGCACGTCGACCTTGTCGGATACCTTGGCGACGCAGTAATCGAAGACTTCCTGCTGCGGGAGCTCCTGCTCCTGCGGCACCATCGTCAGCGCCTTGACCGGGCACTGGCCGACGCAGACGCCGCAGCCCATGCAGTCCAGCGGAGAGATGGCCATGGTGAACTGATAGACGCCCTTGCCCTTGCCGGCCTTGACAGGCACGATCTTCGCGGCCTTCGGAGCAGCCTTGGCCTCGTCCTCCGTGAGCGCGAAGGGACGGATGGTGGCGTGCGGGCAGACATACGCGCAGCTGTTGCACTGGATGCACTTCGTCTCGTCCCAGGTGGGAACGGAGACGGCCACGCCGCGCTTCTCATAGGCGGACGCACCCTGCTCGAACTGGCCGTCCACGTGGGGGACGAACGCGGAGACAGGCAGCGAATCGCCGTCCATGTTGTCGATGGGGAAGAGGATGTCCCTGACCTGCTTGACGAGCGCCGGAGCGCCCTCGAGCTTCTTGGTCTCGGTCTCGTCCTTGGCGTTGGCCCAGTCGGCCGGAACGTCGATCTTCTTGTAGGCGGTGGCGCCCAGGTCGATGGCCTTGTGGTTCATGTCGACCACGTCCTGGCCCTTCTTCAGGTAGGAGTGGGTGGCGGCGTCCTTCATGTACTTGATGGCGTCCGCTTCCGGAAGCACCTTCGCCAGGGAGAAGAACGCGGACTGGAGGATGGTGTTGGTGCGCTTGCCCATGCCGATCTTCTGCGCCAGGTCGATGGCGTCGATGGTGTAGAGCCTGATGTTGTTCTTCGCGATATACCGCTTCGCCTCGGCGGGCATGTGGGCGGAGAGCTCCTCCGGGGTCCACTGGCAGTTGATCATGAACGTGCCGCCGGGCTTGACGTCGTTGACCATCTTGAAGCCCTTGATGACGTAGGACGGGTTATGGCAGGCGACGAAATCTGCCTTGTTGATGTAGTACGGCGCGCGGATGGGCTTGTCGCCGAAGCGCAGATGGCTGATGGTGACGCCGCCCGTCTTCTTGGAGTCGTACTGGAAATACGCCTGGACGTACTTGTCGGTGTGGTCGCCGATGATCTTGATGGAGTTCTTGTTGGCGCCGACGGTGCCGTCGCCGCCCAGACCCCAGAACTTGCACTCGATGGTGCCTTCGGCGGCGGTATTCGGCGTGTCCTCGCGGCTCTTCTCGGGGAGAGAGAGGCCGGTGACGTCGTCCACGATGCCGATGGTGAAGTGCTTGCGCGGCTCGCTCTTGGCGATCTCGTCGTACACGGCGAAAACGGAGGACGGCGGGGTGTCCTTGGAGCCCAGGCCGTAGCGTCCGCCGACGACCTTGATGCCCGTGACGCCGGCAGCCTCGAGAGCGGCGACCACGTCGAGATAGAGCGGCTCGCCCAGGGAGCCGGGCTCCTTGGTGCGGTCGAGAACGGCAAGCGTCTTGCAGGTCTTCGGGATGGCCGCGATGAACCTGTCGGCGGCAAACGGTCTGTAAAGGCGGACCTTGATGAGGCCGACCTTCTGGCCGTGAGCGTTCATGTAGTCGATGACTTCCTCCGCCACGTCGCAGAAGGAGCCCATGGCGACGAGGACGCGGTCCGCATCCGGCGCGCCGTAGTAGTTGAAGAGCTTGTAATCGGTGCCGAGCTTCGCGTTGACCTTGCCCATGTACTCCTCGACGACGGCGGGAAGCTCGTCGTAGTACTTGTTGCAGGCCTCGCGGTGCTGGAAGAAGATGTCGCCGTTCTCGTGGGAGCCGCGCATGGCGGGATGCTCCGGGTTGAGCGCGTGGGCGCGGAACGCCGCGACGGCGTCCATGTCGCACATTTCCTTCAGGTCGGCGTAATCCCAGATGGCGACCTTCTGGATCTCGTGGGAGGTGCGGAAGCCGTCGAAGAAGTTAATGAACGGCACGCGCCCCTTGATGGCGGCCAGATGGGCGACGGCGCCCAGATCCATGACCTCCTGGACGTTGCCCTCGGCCAGCATGGCGAAGCCGGTCTGGCGGCAGGCCATGACGTCGGAATGATCGCCGAAGATGTTCAGCGCGTGGGACGCGACCGTGCGGGCCGACACGTGGAACACCGCCGGAAGCAGTTCGCCGGCGATCTTGTACATATTGGGGATCATGAGCAGCAGGCCCTGGGACGCCGTATAGGTCGTCGTGAGGGCGCCGGACGCCAGGGAGCCGTGAACGGTGCCGGAGGCACCGCCCTCGGACTGCATCTCGCAGACCTTGACAGTCGTGCCGAAGATGTTTTTCTGTCCGGCAGCGGCCCACTGGTCGACATAGTCGGCCATCGGGCTGGACGGCGTGATCGGGTAAATGCCCGCCACCTCGGTGAACGCATAGGATACGTACGCCGCGGCGTTGTTGCCGTCCATGGTCTTGAATTTTCTGGCCATGTTTTCTATCTCCTTACCAAAAATATTAAACAATAAACTCAGCCGGCACGTCCCGGGACGGACATGCCCACGCAAAGATGATTTTAACACTTTCCCGCCGGAGTGTAAATAGAATATTTGTAAACACGGCGCCGGGCGCCGGTTTTTCCGCCGCTGCCCGCTCTTGCAATCGTCTCCGCGCGCGCTTATAATTTGTATGATACCGCAAAACGGCGCGCCGCGCGCGCAGAAGGGGGCTTTTCCATGGTCCGCCGCGTCCGTTCCCTGGGCATTTCCGGGATCGACGGCTTCGACGTCTCCGTCGAATGCTCGCTTTCCGGCGGCCTGCCGAATTTCGATATCGTGGGCCTGCCCGACGCCGCAGTGCGCGAGTCCCGGGAGCGGGTGCGCGCCGCGGTGAAAAACTGCGGCTATAAATTCCCGGTCTCCCGGGTAACGGTGAACCTGGCGCCCGCCGACCGGAAGAAGGCGGGCACGCTTTACGATCTGCCCGTTTTTCTCAGCATCCTCGCCGCGGCGGAGGTCATCCGTCCTCTGCCCGACGACTGCGCCTTCATCGGCGAGCTCTCGCTCTCCGGCGAGGTGCGGCCCGTCCCCGGCGTCCTGTCCATGGCGCTCCGGGCCGGACGCAGCGGCGTCAGGCGTCTTTTCGTCCCCGCGGGGAACGCGGCGGAGGCGGCCTTTGCCGGCGGCGCCGATATCTACCCCGTGGCGGACGCGGCCTCGCTCCTGGCCCATCTGGACGGCACCGCGCCCATCGCTCCGGCCGTCTTTTCGGACGGGCGGACGGCGCCCTCCTTCGGGGTGGATTTTTCCGACGTCATGGGGCAGGAAAACGCCAAGCGCGCGCTGGAGATCGCCGCCGCCGGCGGCCACAACCTGCTGCTCATCGGCCCGCCCGGCGCGGGCAAGAGCATGCTGGCCAAACGGCTTCCCACCATTCTGCCGGACATGACCCGGGAGGAGCTGCTGGAAACCACCGCCATCTATTCCGTCAACGGTCTGACCCTGAACAGCGGCCCGGTGACGGCGGAGCGCCCCTTCCGTTCGCCCCATCATACCGTCTCTTACTCCGCCATGGTGGGCGGCGCCCAGCTCCAGCCCGGCGAGATCAGCCTCGCCCACAACGGCGTGCTGTTTCTGGACGAGCTGCCGGAATTTCACCGGGACGTGCTGGAGGCGCTGCGTCAGCCGCTGGAAGACGGCTGCGTGACCGTTTCCCGCGCCGCGGGGACGGCCCGCTATCCCAGCCGCTTCATGCTGGTCTGCGCCATGAACCCCTGCCGCTGCGGGTGGTACGGCCACCCCTCCGGCCGCTGCCGCTGCACGGAGAAATCCGTGCTGGATTACCGCTCCAAGGTCTCCGGTCCTCTGCTGGACCGGATCGATATGCATATCACCGTCCCCGCCATGGAGTACGACGAGCTGCGCGAGCGCGTCCCGTCGGAGTCCTCCGCCGCCGTCCGCTCCCGGGTGAACGCCGCGCGGGACATCCAGCGCAGGCGCTACGCGGGCGCCGGCGTCTCCTGCAACGCCGCCATGGGCTCCGCCCTCATGGCCGACTGCTGCCGCCTGGACGAAAAGGGCGAGGCGCTCATGCGGGGCGCGTTCGCGCGCCTCGGTCTCACCGCCCGCTCCTTCGACCGCATCCTGCGGGTGGCCCGCACCATCGCGGACCTGGCGGGGAGCGAGTCCATCTCCTCCGCCCATCTGGCGGAGGCCATCCAGTACCGCGCCGCCGGCTTCCGGGATACGGAGCCCGGGGCCGGAGCCCAAAACGGCGGTCCCGCCTGATCTGCGCCCGTCCCGGCAGATCCGGCGCGGGCCGGAAAATCGTGAACGATAAGGAAACAAAACATATGGAAGATCTGATTCTTCTCAAGCAGGGCGAGATCGTCCTGAAGGGTCTGAACCGCCGCGCCTTTGAGGAGCGGCTCATCCGCAACGTACGCCGCCGTCTTTCCCCCTTCGGGGATTTTCGCGTCTACGCCGCCCAGTCCACGGTGTACGTGGAGCCAGCGGCCCCCGGCTGCGATATGGACGGCGCCTTTGCGGCCGCGCAGCAGGTGTTCGGCGCCGTGGCCGTCTCCCGCGCCGCGGCCTGCGAAAAATCCGTGCAGGCCATGTTTGAAACGGCGCGCGGCTATCTGGGGCCGGCGCTCTCCCGGGCGAAGTCCTTCAAGGTGGAGTCCCGCCGCGCGGACAAAGCCTTCCCCATGACCAGCATTCAGCTCTCCCAGGAGGTGGGCGGGATGCTGGCGGACGCTTTCCCTCAGGTCCGGGTGGACGTGCACGAGCCCGAGCTCACCGTGGAGCTGGAGGTCCGCGATTACGGGGCCTATGTCCACGGCGTCCCCGCGCCCGGCGCGGGCGGGATGCCCGTGGGCTCCAACGGCAAGGCCGTCTCGCTTCTCTCCGGCGGCATCGACAGCCCCGTCTCCACCTGGATGATCGCCAAGCGCGGCGTCGAGGTCATCCCGGTGCATTTCTTCTCCTTCCCCTACACCTCGGAGCTGGCGAAGGACAAGGTCGTCAAGCTGGCGAAGCTCGTCTCCCCCTGGTGCGGCCGGATGATCCTCCGGGTGGTGCCCTTCACGCATATCCAGGAGGAGATCCGGGCAAAATGCCCCGAGGAATATTTCACCATCGTCATGCGCCGCTTCATGACCCGCATCGCGGAGCGCATCGCGCTCACGAACGGCTGTTCCGCCATCGTCACGGGCGAGAGCCTGGGGCAGGTGGCCAGCCAGACCATGGAGGCCATGGGCGTCACGGAGGAGTGCGTCTCGCTTCCCGTCCTGCGCCCGCTCCTGTGCATGGACAAAACGGAGATCATCGCCCAGGCGCGGCGCATCGGCACCTTCGACACCTCGATCCTCCCCTATGAGGATTGCTGCACGGTGTTCACCCCCCGTCACCCCAGGACGAAGCCGCGGATCGAAAACGTGCGGGCCGCCGAAGAAAAGCTGGATATCCCCGGTCTCGTGGACGAGGCCGTCAACGGTATAGAAAGGGTGGCGATCTCAAAATGAATTACACCGCCGAGATCATTTCCGTGGGTACGGAGCTCCTTTTGGGCAACATCACCAACACCGACGCCCGCGACATCGCGCAGATGCTTTCCGACATCGGGATCAACGTCTACTACCAGACCGTGGTGGGCGACAATCCCGACCGACTGAAGGCCGCCGTGGCCATCGCGAAAAAGCGGGCCGACATTCTCATCACCACCGGCGGGCTCGGGCCCACCTGCGACGACCTGACGAAGCAGACCCTTGCGGAAGCCTTCGGGAAGAAGCTTATTTTCGACGCGGCGCAGGCGGAGGAGATGCGCGCCTATTTCACCCAGCGCCTGCACGCCGAAAGGATGACCGAGAACAACTACCAGCAGGCCATGCTGCCGGAGGGCTGCACCGTTTTCCACAACGCCTGCGGCACCGCGCCCGGCTGCGCGTTCGAGGCGGAGGGCGTGCGCGTCCTCATGCTCCCCGGTCCCCCGCGGGAGTGCATCTCCATGTTCAAAAACTGCGCGCTTCCCTATCTGAAGGCGCTGTCGGATTCCGAGATCGTCTCCCACAACATCCGCATCTTCGGCATGGGCGAGTCCTCCGTGGAGGATAAGCTTCGCCCGCTGATGCTGCGCCTGACCAATCCCACGCTGGCCCCCTACGCCAAGGACGGCGAGTGCATGCTCCGACTCACGGCCAAGGCGGCGACCCGGCCGGAGGCGGAAGCGCTCATGGCCCCCGTCCTGGAGGAGGTGCGCGGCGTTCTCGGCAACCTCATCTACGGCGTGGACGCCGAGAGCATGGAGGCCGCCGTTTACGCCCTGCTCTTGAAAAACGGCAAAACGATGGCCGCGGCGGAGAGCTGCACCGGCGGCCTCGTCTCCAAGCGCATGACCGACATCCCCGGCGCGTCGCAGGTATTCTGCGGCGGCGCCGTGACCTACGCCGCCGCCTCCAAGACCGCCGTTCTGGGCGTGGACGCGGCGCTCATCGCCGAAAAAGGCGCCGTCTGCCGCGAGGTGGCCGAGGAAATGGCCCGCGGCGTCCGCCTCCGCTTCAGCTCCGATCTGGGCGTCGGGGTGACCGGCATCGCCGGCCCCTCCTCCGACGAGTCCAATAAGGAGGTCGGCCTGGTCTATACCGCGCTCTCCGACGGCGGGCATACCTGGTGCCGGGAGCTTCATCTGGGGCTGGACCGCTTCCGCGTCCGCGTTTCCGCCGCCAACCACGTCTTCGACATGCTCCGCCGCTACCTCACCGGGCTGGACATCGAGACGCTGACCTGATCCCCCGCACAAGAGCATCCGTTTTCAAACGGGGCCGCCGCATAATCTCCGCCTTCCCCGGCGGATTTTTGCGGCGGCCCCGTATTCCTTTTTTCCGGCTTCAGGCGGCCGGCGCCGCCGTCCCATCGTTCTCTCGTCCAATAAACGGGACGCCCCGTCTTTCCGCGCACAGAGATGGCAGAAGAGCCCCCCATGCGGGGAGCTCTTCTGCCAAATGAGGGGGGAAAATCTTTACTCAGCTTTCGCTGACGCGCGGCGGGAAGGGAGGCCCTCCGCGCTGAAGCTCTGCGTCCGGCGTCTCCAGCAAGGCTCCGGCCGCAACTGTGGAGGAATCGCTTCGATTGTATTGTAGCGCTTTACCGCTGGAATTGTGTGAATATTTTTTATACAAATTGTAAATAAAGCCTTACGCCGTTCCCCTGCCGCTTCAGTTTTTCGGCGCCAGCGTCAGGGTGAACACGAATTTCGTGACGCCGTCCTTGCTGGTGACGAAGATCTCCTCGCCGTGATTGTCCAGGATCGTTTTCACGATGTAGAGCCCGAGTCCCACGCCCTCCCTGTCCATGCTGCGCGAATGGTCCGTCTTGTGGAAGCGGTCGAAGATGAGCGGCAGCTCCTCCTTGGAGATGGTCTCGCCGTCGTTTTCCACGGAGACGTAGGCCTTGTCCTCCTGCTTCCAGAGCTCCAGGCGGATGACGCTGCCCTTCGTGGCAAATTTGGCGGCGTTGTCGATGAGGTTGTAGACCACCTGCGTGATCGCGTCCCTGTCGCCCAGCGTCACCACCGGCTCCTCCGGGAGCTGCGCGTCCACGTCGAGGCCCCGGTCGTTGATCTTCTTTTCCAGGCTCAGCAGCGCCTGGCAGACCACCTCGGAGAGGTCGAAGCTCTTTTTCCGCAGCTCGGCGGGATCCTTGGCCTGGAGCTGGGACATGTCCAGCATCCCGCGCACGAGCCGCGAGAGCCGTTTCGTCTCGGAGGAGATGACCCCCAGATACTCCTTTTCCTTTTCCGGCGGGATCGTCCCGTCCAGAATGCCGTCGGCAAAGCCGGTGATGGTCGTCATCGGCGTCTTGAGCTCATGGGACACGTTGGCGATGAGGTCGCGCCGCGCCGCCTCTGAGCGCTCCAGCGAATCGGCCATCATGTTGAAGGCCTCAGCCAGCTCGCCCATCTCGGTGCACTGCTTCGGATCCTGCGCGACCCGCACGGAAAAGTCGCCGTGGCCGAACTTGTCCGCGGCCGCGGCCATCTCGCGGATGGGCTTGGCCTGCCTGCGCGTGGTGAAATAGCTGATCGCGAACGCGATCAGCGCCGCCGCCACCGCCGCCAGGGCGAAAAGCCCCGCGAACTGCCGCCATATGAGGGACATCTCGCCCGCGCCCGCGGACAGGAAAAGGTAAGAGACGTTCCCGTCCTTGTCCGCCTGCAGCGCCGTTCCCACGATGTAGCGTTCGTGGTCGTACAGTCCGTCCATCGTCGAAAGGCCGTAATACTCCCCGTCCGACGATATCTTGCTCAGGGCGGCGGAGGGCAGCGTTTTCCCGATGTGCGGGCACACCACGGTCCTGTCGGAGCAGGACACCACCGTCCCGTTCTGGTCGCACACCACCATATGGAACCCCGTCACGTCCGAGAGCCACATGAGCGCCGCGCGCACTTCGAGCCCGCTGAGGCCCCATTCCTGCTCATAGGCGCTTACGATGCGCCCCGCGGTCACGGCGTCCTTGCGCATCGTGTCCGTCTTGTTGCGGATGATGAAGCGGTAGCTGATGACGGTGAAGGACACGGCGAGCACGGCGAAGCTCAGAAGGATCACGGCCACGATGGTGATGAAGTTCTTGAAATAGAGGCTTTTTGTCTTTTTCGCTCCATTCATGGCCGGAGATCACTCGCTTTTTGTCTCAAATTTGTAGCCCACGCCCCAGACGGTCTTGAGGGACCACTTCTCGCTGACGTTTTCCAGTTTTTCCCTCAGGCGCTTAATGTGCACGTCCACGGTGCGGGAGTCGCCGAAGTAATCGAAGCCCCACACCTCGTCCAGGAGCTGATTGCGCGTATAGACCCGGTTCGGCGTGGAGGCCAGGTGATACAGGAGCTCCATCTCCTTGGGGGGGATGTCCACGCGTTTTCCGTCCACGATGAGCTCGAAGGACTCCATATCGATGATGAGCTTGTCGAAGACGAGCTTTTTCTTTCCGCTGCCGGCGCCGTCCCCGCTTTCGTCGCCGTAGCGGCGCAGGACCGCATGGATGCGCGCCAGGACCTCCTTGACCTCGAAGGGCTTGACGATGTAATCGTCCGCGCCCATCTCAAGGCCGGAGACCTTGTCGAAGGTCTCGCCCTTGGCCGTGAGCATGATGATCGGCGTTTTGGCCATGGAGCGGATTTCCCGGCAGACCGCCCAGCCGTCCATGACCGGCAGCATGATGTCCAGGAGCACCAGGTCCGGCTTCACGTTTTCGAATTCGGTGACGCCTTTTCCGCCGTCTCCGGCGATCGTCACCTCGAAGCCGTCCTTTTCCAGATACAGCCTAAGGAGCTCCGCAATATTCGCGTCGTCCTCGACGACCAGAACCTTTTTCGCCATAAAAGCACCCCCGCTCATTTGATCCGTCCCGGCGGAAAGACCGGCGGCCTATTCCGGTTTAAACAAGTATATTATAAACCGGCCGGCCGGACAAGGGTTAATAAATTGTAAAAACCTCGGCCGCGGAGTTGACGTTTTCCCCGTCCGGATATATGATTCAGGGGAAAACGGGGCCCCGGCGGGGCCTGGGCGTCCGCGCCCGCCGTATCGAACCCGCGTGTGTGTTCTTCCGGACGCCCTTGGCATGGATAAAGGAGGAGAGCAGACGTGATTACTCTGAGGATCCCGGATATGCACTGTGAAAACTGCGTAAAGCGCATCACCGGCGCGCTGACCGCCGCGAAGCTGAGCTTCGAGGTCTCGCTGCCCGACAGGGCCGTCGAGATCGAGGGCTCCGAGGCCTCCGCCGCTGCCGCGAAGGCCGCCATCGCCGCGCTCGGCTATACGGTCGAGGGCTGAAACGGCTCCCGCGCCGGGCTTTTTTCCGGAAACCTTCCCGTCGGGAGGCGCACCGCCCGGGCAGAAACCCGCAAAACGGCAAGCGAAACGGCCGCAGGCGTTTTTTCGCCTGCGGCCGTTTTGACTCCGAAGAAGGATGAACTGCGAGGGAAAGAAAATGGAGCCCAGAAGGATATTCGACACGATCCCCGAAAAATTCGACAAGTGGCGTCCCCGCTACTGCAGCGAGGCCTTTGAGGCGCTGATCGCCCGCACCGGCCTCGGCCCCGGCAAAACCGTCCTCGAGATCGGGCCCGGCACCGGGCAGGCGACGGAGCCCATCCTGAAGACCGGCTGCGATTACCTGGCGATCGAGCTCGGCGGGCATCTCGCCGGATTCATGCGGGACAAATTCAGCGGATACCCCAATTTCCGCATCGTCAACGCGGATTTCGAGACCTGCGATTTCGGCGGAGAGAAATTCGATCTCGTTTTTTCCGCCTCCGCGATCCAGTGGATCCCGGAGGCGCTCGCCTTCACCAGGAGCCTGGAGCTGCTGAAGAGCGGCGGAACGCTGGCCATGATGGTGCTGCGCGGCGATTACAGGACGCCCGACGAGGCCCTGTACGACGAGATCGAGAGCGTCTATGACGAGTATTTCCGCCCGGAGATCCCGTACACCCAGAAATTCGATTACGGCCGCGCCGCGGATTACGGCTTCGCCGGCCTGCAGAAGCTGGAGTTTCACAGTCAAAGGGAATACACCGCCGACGATTACGTCGAATATCTCGGCACGCACAGCGATCACATCGTTTTGAAGGAGCCCTTCAGGTCAAAGTTCTTCGGCGGCGTCCGGGCGGCGATCCTCCGGCACGGGAACAGGCTCGTTTTCAGCGACACCGTCATCCTCTTCCTGGCCCGGAAGGCCTGAGCGCCCCTGCGGTCAGATCAGCTCGAACCGCGTCCATTTCCGGCTTCTGAACCTGGCGACGAAAAGCGCCCCCCTGATGACGATGTCGATGCTCATGCCCCATGCGATCCCGACGACGCCCAGCTTCAGCCAGACGCCGAACAGCGCGGAGAAGAACAGCCTCGCGGCGACGGTGAGCGAAACGGAAACGACCATCGTATACCTGATGTCTCCGGCCGCCCGGAGGCCGTTGCCCAGCGGGCCGGCGAACGGATAGGCGATCCCGTTGAAGACGTTGTTGATCAGCACGAGGGTCATCACCAGCGCGGCGGTTTCCGCGGAGATCGAGTAGATCTTCAGGAACAGCGGCGTCAGCGCGAATATGAGGCCGTTCCACGCCGCGGACAGCAGAAAGCTGATTTTCGTAAGCTTCCGGAAGTAGTAATCGGCGGACCCGATGTCGCGGGCGCCCATGCACTGGCCGATGACGGTCGTGTACACCGGCGCCATGGCGAGCCCCATCAGCGCGGCCAGCGACCAGATGCTCTGCGCGACGCCGTTGGCGGCGATCTGATAGGTCCCGAACAGGGCGACCATGCTGCTCAGCGCCACCTTCACGAGCTGATGGACGCCGTTTTCGATCCCGTTCGGAACGGCGACCGAGAGGATCTTGCGGAGCAATCCCCGATCCCATGCCAGCACGTCCTTCCGCCGGTAGGGGATCTCCCTGCGCGGGCTCGCGCAGTAGATCGTCACGGCGACAGCCATGATCATGCGGGAGAGCAGCGACGGGTAGGCGACGCCCGCCACGCCGCTGTGCAGATAAAAGACGCCGATGCAGTCGCCGATGATGTTGACGATGTTCGCGGCGGCGGAGATGTACATGGTCGTATTCGCCTTCCCGATGCTCCTGCACAGGGCGGCGCCCGCGTTGTAAACGGCAAGGGCCGGGAAGGAATAGGCGGAGATGCGCAGATACGTCACGCACGCCGCCATCACGTCCGGCTCCACCTTCCCGAACAGCAGCTTCAGCAGCGCCTGATTGAAAATCAGGATCAGCGCGGAAAACGCCGTGGAGCTCACGAACGAAAAAGTCAGAAGCTGGCTTGCGGAGCGCCCTGCGAGCGCCTTTTCCCCGACGCCGATGTACTGATTGACGATCACGGCGCCGCCGATTGCCAGCGCAGTGGAAAGAAAAATGAAAACGGTGTTGAAGGAATTTACCAGGGATACCCCCGACACCTCCGCTTCTCCGGCATAGCTGACCACGAAGGTATCCACGATCCCCACCAGCGCGAGGAGGAACTGCTCGATAAAAAGCGGAACGATCAGATTCCATAAGTCCCGGTTCGTAAACGGTCTGTTTTCCTTCCGAATGTCCATGAGGCGCTTGACCTTTCCCCGCAAATCATATAGTATAATTTACGATCGTTAGTTGTAGGCTGTATATTATACTTTACGTCCGTTAATTATATTTGTCAACAGGCGGGGGGACGGGAATGGAAATCTCTGCGATCATCGGCGAAAATCTCAAACGGATCCGGCTGGAGCGGAATCTGAGCCTGGGGCAGCTTTCCGCCCTGTGCGGCGTCAGCAAGGTGATGCTGTCGCAGATCGAAAAGGGCGCGAGCAACCCCTCCGTGAACACGGTCTGGAAAATAGCGGACGCGCTGCAGCTTCCGTACACCGCGCTTCTGGAGCGGGAGATCGGCGGCGGGACCGTGGTCCTCGGGCAGGACGTCCCCGCGCAGCCGCTGGACGGCGGCTGCGGGAGTCTGCGCTGTTACTACCGCCACTCGCAGGATCGCAGCTTTGAACTCTTTCAGATGACCCTGGCGCCGGGCGGCGCCCACGTCTCCGAGGGGCACGGCGAGCGCACGGACGAGTATTCGCTGGTCGTCTCCGGGACCCTGGAGATCACTCTGGACGACGGCGCCCACGTCCTCCGCGCCGGGGACGCCATCGGCTTCCGCTCCAGCAGGACCCACGGCTACCGCAACGCCGGCGGGGACACGCTGCGGCTGATCATCCTCAATTATTACCGCTAGCCCCGCGCGCTTTCGCGCTCCGGAGCGCAGGACGGGCCCTGATCCGTCGGATCAGGGCCCGTCCTGCCGTTATTTCAGCGCATCCATCACGTTAAAGTACAGCCCCTCGTCCGCGTAGTCCGGGATGATCCCCAGCCGCCAGACGGATACGGAGGTCACGCCCAGCAGCTTCGCGGCGGAGAGCTTTGCCGCCACGCTGCGCGCGTCCTCGTACCAGAGGAAGATGTGCTGTCCGTCCTCGGTGACGTATTTCAGATACGCGTTGCGGAACTTATCGGACCAGCCCATCTCCGCGCCGCCCTTGAGCCGCTTGTAAACGGTCTCCGCGGTGGGGCTCAGGGGCGAGGCCGAGGTCAGTCCCCCGTTTTCATCCGTCTCCCAGGCAAGGTTTTCCAGGCTCACGGCCAGCACCAGCTTCGTTCTGTCCTCCACGCCCGTTTTCGGATCGACGGCGGCGCGCAGCGCGTAGTAGACCGCGTAGAGCGGCGTCAGCGCCGTGTTCATATAATACTTCGTGCCCAGAAATCCCGTCAGGTCGTGGGCCGCGTAATCGTGGGCCATCAGGATCACCTTGTCGGCCGTCCGGCCGATGGCGCGGAAATCGTACCCGTCGAAGTAGTCCCCGTCCGCCGTCGCCGGCATGACGGCCACGTAGAGCGTCTTTCCCGCCGCTTTCAGCCCGGCGGAAAGCGCCGTCAGGAACGCCGTGAATTCCGCCTTCTGCGTCTCCCCGGAAAGCCCCTCGAAATCGATGGTGACGCCGGTGTAGGGATTGCCGCTGAGCCCGTCGTAGCTCCTTGCGAGCTCCGCCAGGATCGCGTCGGCCGCCTGCGCGGAGGCGGCGCTGTCCGCCAGCATCGCCTTGAGCGCGCTTCCCTCCATGAAAACGGAGAGGTGCAGCTTTACGCCGGCCGCCTGCAGCGCCGTGACCACCTGCGCATATCCGGAGGGCACCGCGTATTCGTTTCCGCCCTCGCTGGTGGTGGAGAGCGCGGCGCCGGCGGCGGCGTCGTAAGTCATGCGGCTCCAGCCCAGGCTCACCGCGTCGAATTTTTTCGCTTCCTCCAGCTGGCTGTAAGAAGAGATGGCGTAAAACGCGTGGGTCCACGCCGTCGCCTGATGGTACTTTTCATAAACGCGCACCAGCATCGCGGCCGCCTGCTCCCGCAGCGCCGTCCCGTCCGGCTCGAAGGTCGTGGCCGTCATGCCGTCTACCATGCCGATGTCGTAGGCCACGGCGATGTATCCCTTATTCCCGGTCACGTCGGTAAAGGGGAGCGACCCGCCGTCTCCGGCCTCGCCGTCCTCCTTCAGGCCCAGGGCCCGCACCAGCATGACGGCCATCTCGGCGCGGGTGATCGGCTCGTTGGGGCGGAACAGCGCGCCCGTGTCGAAAACGTCGTGGGCGGCCGCCGCGTTTATGTACGTCCTTGCCCAGGAAAGGGTGATATCCGGCGCCGCGTCGTCCCCGCCGGGCGCGCTCCAGCCGAACATCCGCACCAGCACGGTGACGAACTCGGCCCGGGTGATCGTCCTGCCGTAACCGAAGGCGCCGCCGCCCTGCCCGTTCATGAGGCCGTAGGACGACGCTTTTTCAATGATCTGGGCCGCCCAGCTGTCCGCGGGCACGTCGGCGTACCGGGTCCCGGCCGCGAACACCGTCGCCGCCGTGAGCGTCGTCATCATGGCGAGGACCACCAGGAAGCAAAGCAGTTTTTTTATCTTCATCTGCATCCTCCAAAGAGATTTTCCCGCATCAGTATACCATTTCCGCCCCCGCGATTTGTTGCCATACTGTTAAGTCTTGAACCCCGCGCGCCCGGATGGTATCATGGGAGAGTCCGGCGCTCCGGCGCATCCGGGGCCCGGCAGGAGGAACGCCATGGAACGACCCATCATCGGCATGACCGCGAAAAACGATCGGTTTCAAAAGCCCGTCGGCATCTGCAAGGCCGGCGGGGATTACATCCGCGCAGTGGCCGCCGCGGGCGGCGCGCCGGTCCTGCTGCCCGAAACGGCGGACGGGGCGCTGGCCGCCTCCTTCGCCGCCCGCATCGACGGGCTGCTCCTGCCCGGCGGCGGCGACGTGGCCCCCTTCCGCTACGGCGAGGACGCCGTCCGCGGCGTGGGCGCCGTGTTTCCGGAGCTCGACGCCTTCGAATTTGCCCTGCTCTCCGCCTGCGCCGCCGCGGGAAAGCCCGTTTTCGGCATCTGCCGCGGGCTTCAGGTCATCAACGTATTCTTCGGCGGCACGCTCTGGCAGGACATCCCCACTCAGCTTTCCACGCCGCTCTCCCATTACGGCGTCCCGGAGGCGAGATCCGCGCCGCTGCACCGGGTCGTTTTTGCGGAGGGGAGCCGCCTGCGCCGCGTCCTCGGCGCGGACAGCCTCGCGACGAACTCGTTCCACCACCAGTGCGTGAAGGAACCGGCCCCCGGCTTTTCCGTCTCCGCCCGCGCCGCGGACGGCGTGATCGAGGGCATCGAATCGGAGGAAAGAAACGTCTTCGCCGTCCAGTTTCACCCGGAGAACCTGGTCGAAACGCAGCCCGTGTTCCTCTCCCTCTTCCGGGAGCTCGTGGAGCGCGCGCGGCAGATCCAGAATTGACAGCGGGGGCCGGAACATTGTTCCGGCCCCCGCTTCCGTGATCCGGAGGGCGCGTCCGCTTTACCGGTACGCAGGGTCTTTCTCCTCTTCGGATTTTTCTCCCGCGTCCCGTCCGGCCTCGGCCGGCGCCTGCTCCGGGTGCTTTGCGTAGTACCGCGCTTCCTTCCTCTTTTCGGCGCCGTCTTCCACGGCTGCCCTCGTCCGCGCCCAAAGGGCGATCAGGCCCCGCCGCGCCCAGACGACCGCGATCGCCAGCGGAAACGCCGCCAGGACCATCGTCAGGAGGAGCAGCGCCGCCATTTTGTTCTCGACGATCCGCGCGGCGTTCTCCCAGTACGGATACGCCGTCGCCGAGGTGTCCACGGAGCGCTCGCTCCAGCGGCGCAGGAGCCGGAAAATCGCCTCAAAGCCGAACCGGCTGCTGTTCTCCACGGAGGAAGCGTCCTTGAAGGTCTGCGTCGCCTGACTCAGGAGGAAGCCCGAGATCGGGTCCTCGCCGGTGAGCTCGTAGCAGCTGATCTTCGCCTCCGTCAGCGCGCTGAGCGCGTCGTAGGCCATGAAGATCCCCGCTCCGTCCGCATAGGCTTTTTTGCTGGCCGGGTCCTTCTCCCGGGCGACCACGCCCGCGACAAGGTACGTTTTTCCGGAGATCCCGACCTCCATCCCCGCCACGTCCGTGGCGCCGAAGATCTTCCACGCCGCCTCCTCGTCCAGCACCACCCGGTCGTGCATGAGGTCGTCGCCGGAGATGTATCCGCCGCTGCGCAGCCGCAGCGGATGGAAGGCGAAGAAATCGCCGCCCACGCCCAGCGCGGGCACCTGGACTCCCGCGGTCTTTCCGCTGGAAACGGTGACCTCGCCCGCGGCGCTGTACGCGTCGTCCCAGAGCTTTCCGCCCTCCTTCGCCTCCACGGAGGCGGAGACGTAGGCCTTGTCCAGCCCATTGCGGAAAGACCAGACCGACTCCTCGTCGATCTCCTTCTCCGCCGGGAAAAAGCACGTGACCTGGGCGAAGCGCCCTTTCCCGCCGCGGAAGCGCTCCGCCTCCCGCTGGGCCTGAAGGCTGCGGGAAAGCGAGCGCGACGCCAGCGCGCATGCCAGCGAAGCCGCCGCGAGTGCGGCGGCGATCCCGGCGCACAGGATTCGTTTTTTGTTTGTTTTCGTCATCTCACTGGCTGTCGGCAAGCCGTACCTGCTTGCCCTTCTCCACCGGGGCGGTGGAGGTGGTGATCACATAGTCCCCGGAGGTCAGGCCGCCGGACACCGCGGAATTCACGTCGTCCTTCGCCAGCACCTGCACGTCCACGCGGGTGGCGATATAGCGGTTGCTGAGGGGGCTGTTCTTCACGGTGATGATGTACACGAAGCTGCCGTTGGAATCGGAGCGCACCGCGCTGGAGGGCACCACCGTATCGTAGGTGCGGCTCTTCTCGCCCATGGTCAGGGAGAGCTCGGAGCCGCTCTCCACGTCTTTTCCCGTCACGTCGAACACGAGGATCTTGCTCTGCTGGGGGTTCTGGGGATCGTTGCGGATGGATTTGAGCACCGCCTGGATGTCCTGCTGGCTTCCCCACCAGCCGCTGGATACGGAGGCGCTGTCGCCCACCGTCAGCTTTTTGGCCTGCGCGGTGGTGACGGTCATCTCCGCCGAATAGCCCCGTCCGGGGATCTCGATGGTGGCCACCACCTGGTCGGGCGTCGTGGTATTGCCGGCCGTCACGTTCACGGCCTTGACGATCCCGTCCACCTTGGAGGAGATGGCGGAGCCGGAGGCGGACGCCTCGAGCTTGGCGACCTTATCCTCCTGCTGCGCGATTTTTTCCTTGGAGGCCTGCAGGTCGAGCCGCTCCAGCGCGGCGGTCTTGCTGTCGTTCTTCTGGGCGGCCGCCAGATCGTAGATCTTGTCCTGAAGCGCGGTCTCCGCGCTCTTGGCGGCATCCGCGGCGGTCTTGTAATCCGTCTTGCGCGTGTTGAGCGCCGTCAGCGCATCCTTCGCGTCGGTCAGGACCTTCTGCGCGGCGGTAAGAGCCGCCGAAGCCGCGGCGGCGGCCGTTTTGGCCTCCGCGAGCTGCTTTTTGTACCTTGTGTAGAGCGTGTTCCCTGAATTTGCGTTTTCGAACGCCGAGGAAGCGTCGTTGTAGGCGTTCCGGGCGGAGACCTCCGCCGCCGAAGCAGCCTTCACGGCCTTCTCGGCCGCGGTGATCTTCGTGTAGGCTTCGTATTTTTCAGCGCCCGTGATCCCCGAGCCCGCCGCCTCGGAGGAGGACGAGGAGCCCTCCCCGCCTTCTCCGCCGGAGGAGGATTCAGAGGAGGTTTCCGAGGATGTGCCCGAGGAAGACGGCGCGCTGCCCGCATAGCGTTCGGCCACGGCGGGAAGATAGACGGGGAGCTTCCCGTCGAGGAAGCTGCGTTTCGCCGAATCGGTGGTCAGCTTGTCGTAATCCGCCTGATAGTCCTTGATGATCTGGGCCTCGGCCTCGGTCTTAAGCTCGGCGTAGGCGGCGCCGTAGACCAGCTTCGCCGTGGCGAGGGCGTTCTTCGCGTCGTTGAGCTCGCTTACCGCCTGCTGCCACGTCGCGTACGCGGCGTTGACGGCGGTGGCGTCTCCGCTGCCCTGGGTGACGGAGTTCAGCAGTTCCTGGGCCGCGTCCACCGCGGCGGCGGCCTTGTCGGAGGCCGTCTGCGCGGCGTCCGCCTTGGCCTGGGCGTCCACGGCGGCGGTTTTTGCGGCGTTGAACGCGTCGTCCGTGACAAGGAGGGCGTCCCGCGCCGCAACGGCCTCGTCCAGCGCCGCGCGGAGGTTCGCGATGGCGGCGTTGTCCTTGCCGTAATCAAACTGCGACGCGCTGACGAGCGCCTTCTGGTAGGCCAGCTGCATATCGGCCAGCGCGGACTTCGCGTCGGTCAGATCCGTGCCGGCGCTGCCGGACAGCGTGAACAGCACCTCGCCCACCGCGACCGTCTGCCCGGCCTTGATGAGCACGGACTCGATCGTGCGGGCGTCCGGCGTTTTGACCTCGTAGGTCTCCGCGGCGGTCACCTTGGCCGTGCCGCGGATCTGCGCCGTGATGGTGCCCGGCTGAACGTAGGACGTCGCCACCTGGGGCAGGGATTTGTTCATGATCGTGCTGGAAAAGAAGGTCAGCACCAGCAGCACGGCCAGGAATATGATGGCCGCGTCCTTGACCCAGCCTCTGTTCTTCGTCTTTTCTTCCGTCATATCGGCTCACCCTTTCACAGATCCCTGATGCGCGATGCCCTCCACAAGGTATTGCTCTCCGTGCAGGAAGAGGAGCAGCGCCGGGATCATATAAATCGTTGCGGCGGCGAAGGCGATGCCGATCTCGCCGGCGTTGATCTTGGAGAGGAACACGGAGAGCGGCTGCTTGTCCGCGTCGGGGAGCAGGATCAGCGGCTGTTCGACCATGTTCCAGTAGTCGATGAAAACCAGGATCGCGATGGAGTAGACCACGCTTCGGCACTGGGGCAGGCACACCCGCGTGAAGATGTGCCACTCGTCGGCGCCGTCCAGCTTCGCCGCCTCGATGAGGGCGGCCGGGATGCGCCGCATGAATTTCGTCAGCAGGAATACGGAGAACGGCGCGAATGCGCCGGGCAGGATCACGGCCCAGACCGTGTTGAGGATCCCCAGCTTCTTCGAGACCAGGTAATTGGGCACCAGCGTCACCTGGTAGGGCATCAGCATGAGGATGATGTAGAAGAAGAACAGCGCGTCCCGCGCCTTCCCGCGCCAGCGGGTGAAGCCGTAGGCCGCGATGGAGGCCACGGCGAGCTGCAGGATCACGATGGGCACGGACAGGATCACGGAGTTCCAGAACTTCAGCAGGTACTCCGGATTCTGGAAGAGCACCGTGGCGTACTGGGAAAAGGTCACCTTGTCGGGGATGAATTTCAGATTCACCTGCTTGGAAACATAGGAGCCCGTGCTCTGTCCGAACACGACGCCGTAGTTGGAGTTGATCTCCGTCTGGGTCATGAAGGAGTTCGTGATCGTGAGCACCGTGGGAAGCAGGAACAGCACCGCGAACACCAGCAGGACGAGGAAGGTCGCGGACCGTCCGGCGATGTGTTTTTTCCTCATCCCTCCACGTCCTTTCCGAAGACGTTCTCGATCTTGAAGAGCGCCGCGATGATGATCACCATGACGACAGCCATGACCACCGCAGCCGAGGACAGCTTCTGGAAATCCAGGGAATTGAAGGTGTTGTTCATGAAATGCTGGAGCGTGTAGAGCGTTTCATAGGGGTAATCTCCGCTCAGAAGGTAGACCTCCCGGAACACCTTGAAGGAACTGATGAGGGAGAGGATCGCCACGAAAAGCACCGTGGGGGAAAGGTAGCGCAGCTTGATGGAAAAGAACTTGTACCATTCCGACGCGCCCTCCACGTCCGCCACCTCCAGGAGCTCCTTCGGGATGTTGGCCAGCGCCGACATGAAGAGGATCATGTTGTACCCCAGCGTTTTCCACAGATACAGCGTGATGACCACGAGCTGCGCGTGATCGGAGCGCAGCCAGTCCAGCTTTTCCATGCCGAAGACGGCCGTTCCCAGGTTCAAGACCCCGTTGTAGCTGAAAAGCACCTGCCACACCAGCACCACCGAGGCCACCGGCACCATCATCGGCGAGAGGAAGAACGTGCGGAACTGGCTTTTTCCCGGGATGCGGGACTCCAGCAGCAGCGCCAGGATGAGCGCCAGGATCACCGCCAGCGGCATGGCCACCGCCGAAAAGGTCAGCGTGTTTTTCGCCGCGATCCGAAACGCCGTGTTGGCGAAAAGATTTTTGAAGTTCTGAAAGCCCACGAACTCCGGTTTCATGGCGCTCTTCACGAAAGCGTAAAAGATCACGACCCCGAAGGGCGCGATGAAGAACACCAGCACGCCGAAGAAGCTGGGCCCGATGAAGCAGAGGCTCTGCAGGAAGTCCAGGACCTTCGCGTTGAAGCGCGCCCAGGCTTTCTTCCCGCCCCGCGTTTTATCCAATCTCAAACCGCCTCCGGTCCGCAGCCGGGCGGAAGGACGGCCTGCGCCTCCTTCCGCCCGGACCTATGTCACTTCTGTTCGTTGATGTAAAGCGTCGCGCGGCTCTGCACGCCCTTGGCCGTGTCGTCCAGGCTCTTCTGCCCGTCGAAATACGCGGCGCACTCGTCGGAGATGATCTTGAAGAGCTTCTCGTCGTACTGCTGGAGACGGGTCGTGGCGTTGATGATCGCCATGAGCTGATCGGCCTCGGCCTGCGTCATGGCGTAGATATCGGTCGTGGTCCCGTCGGCGGAACCGATGCTCATCTTGGCCTGTTTGGTCTGCTTTCCGTTCTCGTCGGTGAAATAGTCGTCCGTCATGGCCGTCTTCAGCTTGCCGTCGAAAACGTTCTGGTTCGTCGGGAAGTTCCAGCTGTACTGCTCCTGATAATCCTTCGAGAGCACGGTGCGCATGAAGCTCCACGCGCCCTCCTTGTCCTTGCAGGACGCGGACATGGCGATCCCGCCGCTGGTGGTGAACGCGCTGCCCACGCCCTCCCGGGTCGGGAAGCCCACATAGGAAGCGTTGCCCTGCATCTGGGCGTTGTACATCTGAATATCCGTAAAGCCGCTGAGATAAGTGATCTGCAGGAGCTGCTTGCCCGCCTTCATGCGGGTGATGTCGTCCTCATAGCCGTTGGTGTAATCCACGCTGTTCCAGTCGAAGGTCTTGGGGAAGAGCTCCGTGAACTTCAGCGAATCCTTGAAGTAGTCGCCGTCGAAGGAGCACTGGCCGGTCTTCCAGTCCACCAGGCCGTCCAGGTTCATGTACTCGCTCATCTGAAGGACGCTGTCCTTGGTCATTCCCTGGCTGAACACGTCCGCGCCCTCGGGGAGCTGCTTGAGCGCCGCATAGAGATCGGCCAGCGTCCAGCCCATCTTTTCGCCGACGAGCTGCTTCGGCCCCATCACCGTGACCACAGAGAAGCTGGAAGCGATCTGATAGAGCTTTCCGTCGGATTCCAGCACCTTGAAGATCGCCGGCACCAGCGCGCTCCGCCCGCCCAGCTCCGTGTCCGCGTCGATGTGCGTATAGAGGTCCTCCAGCAGCCCCTTGGAGGCGAAGAGCTTTATGGGCATGTTGTCGGTGCTGATCATATCCGGCATGTCGCCGGTGAGGATCTCCGTCGTCAGCTTGGTGAACCCGGCGGTGTAGTCCGTGTCGGTGTTGTATTCGGAGTAGTCCTTCACGTCGATGTGGTATTTGCTGCTGGCGCGGTTGAACTTGATGATCTCCCCGCGCAGGTTGCCGTCCAGATACATGCAGGCGAAGGTCAGCGTCTCCTTTTTCGCCACCGTGGAGGCGTCGGTCTTCGTGAGCGTCACGATCTGCGCGCTGCTGCCGGTTTCCCCGCTCCAGTCGTTGTAGAAGCAGAGGACGCGCCCGTCGGCAAGCGGCAGGACGGTGTTGACGTAGTTGTTGTCCACGTCGATGTTGATCCAGTTGAAGAGCTTCACGCTCTCGCCGCCGGCGAGCTTATACCCGTACAGATCCATCTGGGTGCCGTAGTAGAAATCGTAGTCGCCGCTGCCCGCGTAATAGACGTAGCTGTTCGCCGGCAGATCCGTCCCGTCCTTGAGCGCCTTGGCCGCCGTGTCGATGGGCTGCAGCTTCGTTCCGCTGCCGCTGCTTTCCTTCGCGGCCGCCGCGCGCATGCCCTCGTACATCACGCCGCCCTGACCGGTGACTGCCGCCACCGTGCCGTCCTTCAGCCGCAGGAGCGTGCTGACGTACTGGTCGGTCCCCGCGATCGTGAAGAGCTTCGCGCCCGTCTTGTCCAGGACCGTGACGGCGCCGTTGCCGTCGGCAAGGTAGATGCTTCCGTCGCCGCCGATCGCCATGCTGTTCACGTAGGTCTGGTTGTCTCCGGAGGAGAGCGCAGCGCTCAGATCGACGGAGGCCAGCGCCTTGCCCGTCCCGTCCAGCTCGCGCAGCGTCATCAGGCTGTTCTGCCCGGTCACATAGTTCCACTGGTTGTCGGTCTGGGCGTTGAAATCCGCCGGCAGATTGAACTGATAGGTGTAGACGTTCTCCAGGATCCACAGGTTCCCGTCCGCGTCCACATTGATGCTGTTGATGCTGGCGTTTCCCTGCTGGCCCTCCGGAACCGCGGGCGGCGTGTAGCCCGCAAGCTCCTGGAAGTCCGTGCCGTCGTCCTTCGCCGAATAGATCGCCGGAACGGACAGCGTCGCCGTCGCCGTTTCTCCGAGGCTCCCCGGAGACGCGACGGCGTCTGTATTCCCCGCGCCGCTTCCGGACGTGCCCGAGGGCTGGTTTTTCATTCCGGACAGGTAGATCCGTCCGTTGCTCCATACGGCGGTATTAAAGGAACCCGTATCGATCCCGCTGTCGCCCGTCTTGAGGTCGGCAAAGGCGGCCACGTACACATAGCCCGGCTCCCCCGAGGGTGCAGACGAGCTGGAGCTCGACGGGTCCTTCCCGCTCTGTCCCTTGCCGCTGCAGCCGGCCAGCGCTGCGGCGAGCATGACTGCGGCCAGCAGCAGCGCCGCCGCCCTCGTGATTTTCTTCATCGTATCCTCCAAATTTCCGCTCCTGACGGAGCCCGTGTTTTTGCCGCGCCGGCGGAGCTTCCTCCGCCGCCTTACGGGTATTAGACGTTGCCGGCGCGGGAAAGGTTACGCGTGCCATAAAATTTCAGGTCTGTTTAAGCCCGTGCAGACAAAAGGCGGCCCCGCGCACGTCGGTCAATTATCGCACGCGGGGCCGGAAAAAGGGTGTACGGCCGCTTAAGATGCGCCGCGCTTCCCATTAATGATTTCTTAACGCGCCGTTCAGCGCAGCCTGGAGAACACCTCGCCGATCTTCTCGGAAAGGATCAGGTTCGCCGCGCCGTCGTAGGCGGTGGCGCTTTTGTTGATGAGGACGAGCCGGTTTCCCCGGTAATAGTCGATGAGTCCCGCCGCGGGGTAGACCACGAGGGACGTCCCGCCCACGATGAGCATGTCCGCCTCGCTGATCCGGCGCACGGCCTGGGCGAGCACGTTCTCGTCGAGCCCCTCCTCGTAAAGCACCACGTCCGGCCGGATCATCCCGCCGCAGCCGCAGCGGGGCACGCCGGCGCACTTCTGCACGAAATCGCCGTCCCAGCGCTTCCCGCATTTCATGCAGTAGTTGCGCAGCAGCGATCCGTGGAGCTCCAGAACGTTTTTGCTCCCCGCCGCCTGATGCAGCCCGTCGATGTTCTGGGTCACCACGGCGGTCAGCTTTCCCTCCCGCTCGAGCTTTGCCAGGTACAGGTGCGCCGCGTTGGGCTTTGCCCCCGTGACGATGAGCTTGTCCCGGTAAAAACGGTAGAACTCCTCCGGGAAGCGCATGAAGAAGGAATGGCTGATGATGGTCTCCGGCGGGTAGTCGTACTTCTGGTTATAGAGCCCGTCCACGCTGCGGAAATCCGGGATCCCGCTCTCCGTGGAAACGCCCGCTCCCCCGAAGAACACGATCCTCCGGCTCCCGCCGATCCAGCTTTGGAGCTGCCCGATCTTTGCTTCGTCCATAATGCCTCCCAAACGCCGACAAAGCGGCGGAGACGCACCTGTGCGCTCCGCCGCTCCCGTATCTTATTTCGCCGGCCCCAGCGTATTTTCCTTGAGCACCACGTCGTGGGCGCCGCCCTCGACGATGCTGGTGGAGGACACCAGGGTGAGCTTGGCCTTCTTCTGCAGCTCGGGAATGGTCAGCGCGCCGCAGTTGCACATGGTGTGCTTGACCTTGCGCAGCGTGAGCTCCACGTTGTCGTGCAGCGATCCGGCATAAGGCACGTAGGAGTCCACGCCCTCCTCGAAGGAGAGGCGCGCCGCGCCGCCCAGATCGTAGCGCTGCCAGTTGCGCGCGCGGGCGGAACCCTCGCCCCAGTACTCCTTCATGTAGCTTCCCGCGATGCTGACCCTGCGGGACGGGCTCTCGTCGAAGCGGGCGAAGTAGCGCCCCAGCATGAGGAAGTCCGCGCCCATGGCCAGCGCCAGCGTGAAGTGGTAGTCGTGAACGATTCCGCCGTCGGAGCAGACGGGGACGTAAACGCCCGTCTCCTCAAAATACCGGTCGCGCTCGCCGCACACGTCGATGACGGCGGAGGCCTGTCCGCGGCCGATGCCCTTCTGCTCCCGGGTGATGCAGATGGAGCCGCCGCCGATGCCGACCTTCACGAAATCCGCGCCGCACTCGGCCAGGAAGCGGAAGCCCTCCGCGTCCACCACGTTGCCCGCGCCGATCTTGACCCGGTCGCCGTAAGTCTCCCGGACCCACGCCAGGGTCCTCTTCTGCCACTCCGAGAAGCCCTCGGAGGAATCGATGCACAGCACGTCCGCGCCGGCCGCGACGAGCGCGGGGATCCGTTCCTTGTAGTCGCGGGTGTTGACGCCCGCGCCCACCACGTATTTCTTGTTCTCGTCCAGCAGCTCGATGGGGTTTTCCTTGTGGGAATCGTAGTCCTTGCGGAAAACAAAATAGACGAGGTTGCCCTCCGCGTCCACCAGGGGCAGGGTGTTGACCTTGTTGTCCCAGATGATGTCGTTGGCCTCCTTCAGCGTGGTGCTGGACGGGGCGGTGACGAGCTTGGAGAGCGGCGTCATGAAGGTCTCGACCTTCTCGTCGCCGGTCATGCGGCTGACGCGGTAATCGCGCCGCGTGATGAGGCCCAGGAGCTTTCCGTTGGGCGTGCCGTCCTCCGTGACGGCCGCGGTGGAGTGCCCGGTCTTCCGGGTGATCTCCAGCACGTCGCTGAGCGTATCGGTGGGCCTGAGGTTCGTGTCGCTGACGACGAAGCCGGCCTTATAGGCCTTGGCCCTGGCCACCATGGCCGCCTGGTCCTGGATGGACTGGGAGCCGAAGATGAACGAAACGCCGCCCTCGCGGGCCAGCGCGACGGCCATCTTGTCGTCGGAGACGGCCTGCATGACGGCGGACGTCATGGGGATGTTCAGATGCAGCGCAGGCTTCTCGCCGCGGCGGAACTTCACCAGCGGGGTGCTCAGATTCACGTTGTCCGGGACGCAGTCCGCCCCGGAATATCCGGGAATGAGAAGATACTCGCTGAAGGTGCGCGAGGGCTCGTTGAGAAAAGTGGCCATTTTCGCTCCTCCCACAGGAACGCAGCGTTCCTGTAATCCATGAATATTTTCTTTCATAGTGAAATCTATCACCCCGCGGCGCAGGTGTCAAGAGCCGCGCCGCCTTCGCGCTGATAGTAATACATATACTGCTGGGCGAGCCCGGCGTTGTCGCCGAAGACCGCGGGATCGAGCCCGTCCGGGTAGTGCTCCGCGACGGCTTTTTTGATCCACACGTCCATGGGGAACGCCCGGGGCATCCGCAGGGAAAAAAGCAGCACGCAGTCGGCGACCTTCCCGCCGATGCCGGGAAGCGCGGTCAGCGCTCTTTTGGCGGCGTCGGCGTCTCCGCGGGCGAGCGCCTCCAGGTCCAGCGCGCCGGAATCCACGGCTCTGGCCGCCGCCAGGAGATACGGCGCCCGGTAGCCCGCCCGCAGCGGAGCGAGCTCCGCCTCGCTGAGCCGAGCCACCGTCCCCGCGTCCGGGAACGTGCAAAAGCTCCTGCCCTCCAGCTCCGTCTCTGCGCCGAAGGCGCCGCACAGGGCCTCGATGATTTTTTTGATGCGCGGAATGTTGTTGCACTGGGAAAGGATAAAGGAGCACAGCGTCTCCCACCGGTCCTGATTGAGGATGCGGATCCCCGCCCCGAAATCCGACGCGGCCTTCAGGTAGCCGTCGGTGCACAGGGCGCGCCGCGCCTCGGCGTAGCTGCGGCCCAGATCGAAGTAGCCGGACCAGACGGAGCGGAAATCCTCCGCCGTCCCCGTGATGGAGACGGAGCTCCCCTCCTGACGGATCCGGGCGGCGCGGCCAAGGGCGACGCCGGAATAGGCGCCGTCCGCTTCCTCGTTCCAGCGGAAGCACTGACCGCACCCGAAGATCTTTTTCAGGTCGAAATCGTCCTCCGCCTCGAAGACGACGGAGCCGTTTTTCTCGCAAAACCGCGTATCGCCCACGCTCCTTTTCCGGAATTATAACAAAATCCGCCGCGCTTGTAAATCGAGGCGCGCGTCAAAACCGATTTTGCGTGTTCTTCCTTGCGTGCGCGTGATATAATACGCGTGACAATACCGAACGGCAGGCGCCCTTCCTCCCCGGCCCGGGCGTCCCGGGCGGAATCCGACCGATCCGATATCTGATAAAAGAAAGCCGGTGCAGCGTATGTTTATCGTCCTTCCCTCGGCGGCGATCATCCTCATCTATCTTCTCGCGGCGGTCCTTCCGGCCGTTTTCCTCCTGCGCTACATCTATAAGCAGGATACGGTGGAAAAGGAGCCGCCCGGACTCCTGTTCTCGCTGCTGCTCCGCGGCGTGCTGGCCGCGCTCCTCGCCATCGTGTTCGAGGAACTGGGCGAGCGCGTGCTCAACACCTATATCTCCGACAGCAGCAGCACCGTCTACACTCTGGTCCTGGCCTTCCTCGTGGTCGCCGTGGTGGAGGAGGGCGCGAAGTTCCTTCTGCTCAAGCAGCGCACCTGGCACGACCCGAACTTCAACTGCCGCTTCGACGGCATCGTCTACGCCGTGTTCGTCTCCCTGGGCTTCGCCGCCTTTGAAAACGTGGGCTACGTTTTCGGCTACGGGCTGCAGGTGGCCGTCTCCCGCGCCTTCCTGGCGATCCCCGCGCACATGGGCTTCGCCGTGTTCATGGGCGCGTACTACGGCCGCGCCAAGCTCTGCGAGTCGTGCGGGAACCTGGCCGGGATGGACCGCAACCTCTGGACGGGCTATCTCATCTCCGTCCTGCTCCACGGCTTCTACGACGCCTGCGCCATGACGGGCAACACGCTCTCCACCATTCTTTTCGTCGCCTTCGTCGTCATCATGTATATCGTCGTCATCCGCCGCATCAAA
>Ga0268360_1001106_pt1 | contig 31661 bp, 25 predicted proteins | sample BioMet11_FD_192465 | JGI IMG/M metagenome (GOLD analysis project Ga0268360, IMG submission 192465) | Sewage microbial communities from Oakland, California, United States - Biofuel 11 (Illumina Assembly) | ecosystem: Engineered > Wastewater > Sewage > Unclassified | place: USA: California... | reverse complement strand
GTTATAAGGGAATAAGGTTATTTTTCGCTTGTGTAATTTTTCTACTAAGGTTAAAAAAATGATAAAAAAATAAGGTTAGCGTAATATCAGAAATTAAGAAACGACAAAACAATCAAATCCTGAAAGGGTGATATTGTTATTTTATTCCCGCTGAGCGTTCCCGAGTACTCGGGGCTGCTCAGACGGATAAACAAAGAAGGGAAATCTTATTTTTTATCCTTGAACCAATAACCACCACAATCCACAACCTTATTACCTTATTTTAACGGTTATAAGGGAATAAGGTTATTTTTCGCTTGTGTAATTTTTCTACTAAGGTTAAAAAAATGATAAAAAAATAAGGTTAGCGTAATATCAGAAATTAAGAAACGACAAAACAATCAAATCCTGAAAGGATGATATTGTTATTTTATACCATCTGAGTGGTTCAGCGTACCGGAACGCACTTTGTTACGGGCAGCAAAACATTTTCCGCTCAGCCGGGCTAATTTGGTTGCAAACAAATGGACTGTTTGGAAAAATTTTAGTTGATTTGATTTTGTACAAATCGAGTATTTGGAAAAATTTTAATTGATTTGATAGCTCACAAATCGACTGCTGGAAAAATTTTAGTTGATTTGGTTGTGCACAAATCGACTGTTGGAAAAATTTTAGTTGATTTGATAGCTCACAAATCGACTGCTGGAAAAATTTTAGTTGATTTGGCTGCGGACAAATCGACTGCTGAAAAAATTTTAATTGATTTGGCTGCGGACAAATTGACTGCTGGAAAAATTTTAGTTGATTTGATAGCTCACAAATCGACTGCTGGAAAAATTTTAATTGATTTGGCTGCGGACAAATCGACTGCTGGAAAAATTTTAATTGATTTGGCTGCGGACAAATTGACTGCTGGAAAAATTTTAGTTGATTTGGCTGCGGACAAATCGACTGCTGGAAAAATTTTAGTGGATTTGGCTGCGGACAAATCGACTGCTGGAAAAATTTTGGTTGATTTGGCTGCGGACAAATTGACTGCTGGAAAAATTTTAGTTGATTTGGCTGCGGACAAATCGACTGCTGGAAAAATTTTAATTGATTTGGCTGCGGACAAATCGACTGCTGGAAAAATTTTAGTTGATTTGGCTGCGGACAAATCGACTGTGGGAAAAATTTTAGTGGATTTGGCTGCGGACAAATCGACTGCGGGAAAAATTTTAGTTGATTTGGCTGCGGACAAATTGACTGCTGGAAAAATTTTAGTTGATTTATTTTTGTACAAATCGACTGCTGAAAAAAGAAGGTCGATTTTAAAACGCAATCACTAAACCTAAAGCGAGACTAAAGACATCCATGAAATTTACCTCTTTAGATTTCAGGCTTTGATATAAATAAGTATCCATTGCATTGCATTCGGAATAAAAACCAATTTTTTTAACAAAGCAGTATCTTTTAAAATAGATTGTACATTCCTGCGAAAGAAATGGCATTATATGAATTGCATTGGGCGAATAATAATTATCGGGGTAATAATCCGGAAGATCCATGTAGGTTTTTTTTGTAAAGGCAAGATTGGTGGAAAAACCGATCTGTTCCTTAATTACTATATTGGAAGCAGGATGAAAATCATAAATATTTGCCATGTTTTTTAACGCGACTGTCCGAATAGTATTTCCTCCGGCCCAGGATGGAACTTTTCCATAAAAAATTTCTGTCTGCATTTTATCCTTCCACCAGAAATAACCTATTCCTACAGAACCTAATCCGATATTTCCGGCATATTGCAGTTTAAGGTAATCGGGCATCAACGGAATGGACTTTTTCCTGGAAGCCCTTTCTTTACTTCCGTCGTTGCCCGAATAACCATCAAAACAAAACAATATTAAAAAAACAACAAACAATATTCGTAAAATTTTATTCATTTCTATTTCGTTAAAAATCAATTGGATTTATTGAGAAATTTTTGCCTTTTATCCTGACAACGATATAATGTTCCTTGTACACACTTCCGGTAGCAATATAAATTACCCCATCATGATAATAGTCTTCCTGTTCATAATCATGCAGATGTCCGCAGATTACGGCTTTAACTTTATTGTCAGTCATCATTTTTCTGAACCTTTCTTCTTTTTCGCCGGTTAACTGATCCGTCCAGGGCGGAATATGGGTGAAAACAAAAACACTGGTATCGGTTCCGGCTGTAGAAATAACATTTTCCAGCCAGTCGAAATCGGGTTGATGATTGATACTTTCCCAGACTACGTCATCAAAAAAAATGAATTTATTTTTCCCGATATTCATGGTATAATTTCTTTTTCCGAAGAAATGATAAAAAATATCAGAGCCATTAGATAAATAATCATGATTACCTATACATGCAAAAAAAGGTTTGTGAAGTTTATTCATTATTTTGTAAGCATTACGATATTCCCATAATAAACCGCTTTCGGTAAGATCGCCGGCATGAACGGTAAACATGCTTCCGGTATCCCTGTTTATATAATCTACCACTTCACTTAAATTGTCGTAATAATAATGACTGTCTGCAATCACTGAAAATGAAAAAGTATCCGTATTTATGGTATTTTGCTTAAATTTAGTTACGTTTTCTTCATTTGAATTTTTATCTGCCGCTTTTGATGCATAAGGACTGTATTGAAAAGCGTCTTCGCAAGCAGTAAGACCGAAAAAAAGAAAAAATGTTAACAGGAAGTTTAATGTATTCAGTTTTTTCATCTCTTTATCATTGATTTTTTTATTTGTCAGATAGAACTATTCACTTTTAATTTTATACTTTATACGAATCATTGGTTGAAACTCTCTCCGTGCAACTCTGTGCTTTCTCTGTGTAGCTCTGTGAAATAAAATGTTAAATTACACAGAGAACCACTGAGTATCCACAGAGAACCACAGAGTTTATTTATATCTAAATCAAAGGAAGTTTCATGATTCATTTTATGACAGAATTAATCCAATTTCCAGGGAAAAGTATCAGTTAGCATTTCATCCGGCTTTTTTAATTTCCATCGTTTATGCGACCATAGCCAGTCGTCCGGCTTTTTCAGGATGATGTCTTCAAGTTTTTTCATGTATTTAGCTGTTATCTCACCGCGCCGGGTATTTTCGGGATACATGCAAATTTCTTCCAGCGCTATGGTATAATGTCCACGTTTTATCCTTTGTATGTCGGCATAAAATACAGGCAGATCGAAAAGTTTCGCATAACTTTCGATACCATGAAGGCATGCCGTATCCTGATTCAGAAATTTTATCCAATATGCCTTTTTCTCTTTACCCGGGCTTGGACTTTGATCGCTTACCAAAAAATAAGCTTTGGGAGGCTCATCATTTAACCGTTGCAGGAGTTTGGGTTTATAAATAGAGCATAATTCCATGCTCTGTTTCATTCTGCGTTGGCGGAGATAATTATCAAAATATTCATTGGAAAGCGGCTTATAGAAAGTAACAGGACGGTGTAAGAAAAATTTACTTGCTACCTGGGTTCCCCATTCCCAATTGGCATAATGGCTCATGGCAATAATTATATCCTTATTTTCCCTGTAATATCGATGGGTAATTTCAGGATTTAAACATTGATAACGGAAAAGTATCTTTTTTGTGCTTAATGAATAGCCTTTGATCGTTTCGAGTGAAATATCACAAAGATTTCTGTAATACCGGTGAATAATCCGTTTTATTTCCAGATCATCTTTCTCCGGAAACGAGTTTTTTAAATTATCCGTAATCGTTTTTAGCCGGTAGCGTACTACATATTGCATTATTATCGAATAAAAATCGGATGACCAATATAGTATCCGGAATGGGATGATGGAAATGAATAAGGTAAATCCTCTGAAAAATAGGTATCCTATACGTTTCATAAAAATTGATTTAAGCTTTTATTAATTAAAACATCTACATGTAGAGCAGAAAAACAAATGGCTCTCCTTCTTTTTCATAAAATGCAATTTTATCATTACGTGAAATCCAGCCTAAAGCTAAGTAAAGTTCTTTGGTATTAATTTTAAGTTTCTTTTTAAGCTCGGCGATGGAACATTCTCCATTTGCATACAGATATTCCCAGATACGTCCGGCTTTTCTTCCGATTTCATAGGTATTCATAATTCAAAATGTTAAAACTTTTTTTGGTTACCATTAGAATATTTTTCCCGAATATTTCAATACCTCCCCGTAACCTGCATATAAGCAACTAATTTGTTCTGATAATTGGTTCTAACATCGGTAAGCTGATCTTTTGCATTTTGCAGCAAAGCTTGGGCTTCCAGCAGGTCGGAAACATTCACCATCCCCGATTTATACGAATCGTTATTCAGCTTTAGATTTTCTTCAGCTTGAGCAACAGTTTCTTTGGCGACAGCAATTTCCCTGTCGGCTTCCTGCAAATCGTTCCATGCTTTTTGCATTTGCACAATAAGCAATTCGGAAGTATTATCTGCATTGTTCTTGGCTATTTCTTCCTTTATCTTGCGTTCTTTCAACGTATGGGAAGCTTCCCACCAGTCGGAAACGGGAATTTTGAGAGAGGCCATAACAAAGGCATTATTATTATCCTTTTCGTCCATTCCCAGATACATAGCACCGGCTCCTACGGCTAATTCGGGCAAATATTCGCCTCTTTTCAGCTTGGTTTGAAAAGCTTCTGCCTCCATGCTTTTTTGCAAAAGCTGATATTCCACCCTGTTTGGCAGGGCTTGATGATGATCAACAAATACATCCGTTGGTTTTGAAATATTTACGGCGGAATCCGTAAGCAATAATAATGAATCATACTTCACACCAATATATTGGCAGAAAGCCATCATGGCAAGATGACGTCCGTTATCCAGTTTCAGCTTATTCATTTTCACTTCACTCTGTTTCAGCTTAACCTTCAGCAAATCGTTGTGCGTAATTAATCCGTTTTGAAAGGCGTTATTCACTTCTTTGTAAAGCGTGTCGAGCAGCTTTTCGTAACTGTTTATGGTATTCATTTTTTCGTTCAGCGAAACAATCAGCCAGTATTGTTCCTCGGTTTTAAGCAAAACCTCATTTTTGCTCATCACTGATTTTTCGTCACTTACTTCTATACCAAGGCTGGCAAGTTTATTACCGTTGTTTATGCGACCTCCGGCATACAAAGGCTGCACGGCAGAAACTATTCCTGCATTTATCTTATCCAGAGCAGAAATAGACATCCCGGGAAAATAGGCAAACTGGGTAGCCGTTGCCAGATTGGCCGGGTTGCCATCGTAAACAGGTAGATTCCCGCCCGGAACACTCATCTTAACCAAAGGATCAGTAAACCGGAACGACATAGCCTGGGCATTTAGGCTGGGAAAATATTTGGTAAAAGCCGCATTTTTAACCTGTTTTGAAGCTTCAATTTCCAGATTGCTGTTTCTGATCAGCGCATTATTTTGCAAAGCAAGCGTTTTACATTGTTCCAATGAGTACTTGTTTTGGGCAGAAACGTAACTATTAAATCCCAAAAGCAACACGATGGTAGTCAAAACGGGAATTATTGTTATTTTTTTTGATGAGGCTTTTAATCTCTTTCTTTCTTTTCTTTTATCTACTCTTCTGAATATAAGCCAGTAGGCCACCGGTAAAATAAGTACTAATAAAACCATAGAAGTTAACGTGCCAAAACAAATAACGGTTCCCATGGGTTCCCAAAGCGCACTTCTGCTTATGATCATAGGAATTACGCCCATAGATGCTGCGGCAGATGTCAGGAATATGGGACGCATTCTTCGTTTCCCGGCTTCCATGGCTGCTTCCAGTATCGTTTTTTTATACTTAAACCGTAATTCTTCGGCATAATCAATCATTATTATACCGTTACGAACCAGAATACCTATCAGACTAACAATTCCTAAAATGGCAGTAACTCCAAATTCAAGTCTTAAAACTAAAACGCCTACTACTGCCCCCAGTATACTCAAACTTGCCGACGACATAACCAACAACGCCAGGTTTAATCGTTTAAAATGGAAAAGAAGGATTAAAAAGATAATAAATATACTCATCATCAGTCCGCCTAAAATTTGGGGTAAGTTTTCGGCATCCGCTTCATAAGCTCCTCCGTAACTCATGTTTGTACCCTGAGGCATGGGACATTTTTCTGTTATTTTTTTTACTTTTGAAAATGCAGTGTTTGTATTTATCCCACGTTCTACATCTGCATATACACTGATAGTCGGTACACCATTCCGGCGAACGATCTGCCCCTGGTTCCAGTCAGGATTTACTTTTGCTATCTGGCGTAATGGTACCGATACACCGGGGATGAAGGAATGAATATACTCATTTTCAATTTCATTATAATTTACATCTCCTTCCCTTTCGGCTTTTAGCTTCACCGTTAGGGGATAATCGTTTTCCCATAAAGTAGTCATCGGCAAACCATCAAAACGCATAGCCAGATTAGTAGCGACTGTAGTTTTATTAATACCAAGACGATTGGCTTCCACGGGGTCAATATCAACCCGCATTCCGGGAAGCATCTCTTCAAAATTGGTTCTTACCCATACCAGTCCGTTTACTTTTCGCATTCTTTTCGTCAACGAATCGGCAGCTACTTTTAAATCAGCAATACTATCGCCGGACACTCTTACTTCGATAGGAGCCGCTACTGCTTGATAATCTAATTGTTTAAACCGGATATGTGCATTTGGGAAAAGTTCGGCATATTTATTTGAATACTCATCCAGCAATTCTACTGTGGCATTATTGGAAACGGTATTCACAATAAACTGGGCATAATTTTTTGCCGGCATATTTGGTGCATAGGATGTGTGGAAACGTGGTGAGCTGGTTCCGATAAAAGAAGTTATGGATTTTATCCGTTCATCTTTTCTTAGAATTTTTTCCAAACTATCGGCAACTATTGCTGTTTGATTTAACGAATTACCCTGTGGTAAATAAATTTCTACGGCAAACTGGTTCCGTTCCGCAATAGGCATCAACCGTTGGGGGATCAACAGAAACAGGACAACACCTATAATTACAGAAAAAGCGCCAGCAATTATTGTAAAGCGGGGATGCCTGAAAGCCTTTTCCAGCCATTTTTCATAGGTTGATTGCACAATATCCAAAAAATTGCGCCTGTTTTTTTTCCTTAAACGTTTTGATTGCTGAAAGCCTTTTTTAATAAATACATATTGCATAAAAGGGATGAGGAGCATCGCAACCAACAGCGAAATACCTAAGGTAATGGAAACAGTCCACGGAAATAGTTGCACAAAATCGTTAAACATCCCTTTAACGGTTACCAGAAAAGGGAAAAAGGTGATGCTGATGGCAAGTGTTGCCGAGAATATTGCTTTAAAGAATCCTTTGGCACTGCTAATGGAAGCATTCCATCGCGATATTCCATGGTCGAGTTTTTCCATGTAGCTATCCACTATTACAATGGAATTGTCCACTATCATTCCGAGTACTACCAGAAGAGCAGCCAGTGAAACAGTATTTAGTTCTATTCCTGTCAGATACATTATTCCAAGGGAGGCAAAAATGGTAATAGGGATGGTAGAAGCTGCCACGGAAGCAACCCTGAAAGGCAACAATACCATAGTTACCAATATTACTGCAATTATTGCATAAAGAAGCTCCTTGAGAAAGGTAGTTACAGAATCGCCTACTACTTTTGGCTGATCGGCAATCCGTTCGATACTGACGCCTTGCGGAAGTTCTTTCTGAAACTCTTTTAGTACTTTATCCACATCTTTGCCATATTTTACAATGTTGCTACCCTGTTGCATTTCCATCGAAATCAGCAGACACTTTTTGCCATTATTATTGATATAGCTATCCGGCTTGGGATATTCCCTTACCACGCGTGCTACATCTTTCAGCCGGATTATGTTTCCGGTGGGATCGGAATAGATGATTTGTTCGGCAATGTCTTTTTCATTGGAATAGGATTTGGAAACATGAATCGGTGCAATAAGCTGACTGTTATCAATGGATCCACTGGTGGTAGTAAAACCTTGGGTAAACAAATTGGCCAAAAGGGTAGAAGAACTGATGCCATAATTTGTCAGTTTTTCTTTTTCCAGGTAAATGCTGATTTGTTCTTTTTGTAATCCATAATGCCGAAGATTCGACACCGACTGTATCCTTCGTAATCTGTCCTCCAATTTATTCAAATAAGTTTCCAGTTCACGGTAACTTTTGTTATCCGACTCCAGGGTGATCAGCAATGCCGAAGTGTCACCAAAATCATTGTCTGCAATAAGCGCCAACACACCCGAAGGCAATTGAGATTTAAAATTGCTCAATCCATGCTTAAGTTTCGACCAAAATTCATCGGAATTTTTTATATTATCATTCAACTCTACGTAAATGATCATCATCCCGTCTTTAGAATGGGAGTATGTTTTTTCTTTCTTTATTTCCTTGAAACTGAAAAGGTATCTTTCGACAGCAGTGGTAAGTTGTTCCTCCACTTCAGCCGAAGTAGCTCCGGGATAAACTCCGATAACCAATCCTTGCCGGATGGTAAATTTTGGGAATTCCTGTTTGGGCATAGTAAACAATGCATAACCACCAAACAACACCAACAAAGAAGCGATTAAAAATACTATCTGCCAATATCTCATGGCCGATTCTACAATACCAATCTTTTTTCTCATTTTACTTTACGATTTGAATGGTGGTATTTTCGCTTACTTTCTGGTATCCTTCAATAATCAATTGATCGCCTGCCTGTAACCCTGAAGTTATGATTATTCCATTTTGGTATGGCGAACCCACTTCCACGTACTTTTTCATTACCTTGCTGGCATTGGCAATGAACACGTATTTTTGACCATTTTTATCTATTTGAATAACATTGGAGGGCACAACCACCTGGTTTGTTGAGCTATTACTATGAATCATCACATTACAAACCATTCCAGGCTGAAGCAGCTTTTGTGGATTGTTCAAAATGATTTTTACATTATAAGTATGAGAAAGCGGGTTCGACATTACACCTTTTTCTTCTATTATTCCCTCAAAACTTTTGTTTCCCAGTGCAGCAACCTGAATGTAGGCTTTTTGCCCCTTTTTGATGGAAGCGATTTCATTTTCCGGAATAGGAACGGTAGCATATACTTTTTCAATTTTTACCAACTGAAAAACGGGATTACCGGGTATTACACTCATTCCAGGTTCAATCATGCGTTTACCAATGGTGCCATCCATTGGGGAATATAACTTACAATCACTCAGATTTTTTTTAGACATTGCCACCAACGAACGCGCCTGTTCAAGCCCTGTTTGAATTTCTATAAATTTTACTTCCGGTAAACTCCCACTTTTATACATGGATTCCAGGCGATTAAAGGCGTCTGCTGCCTGCTTTTCCTTGGAAGCGGCTATTTGGTAAGCATTTTGATAATTCTCGCTATTTATAACAGCCAAAAGTTGTCCTTTTTTAATATTTTGCCCTTCTGAAACCATTACACGGTCCACATTTCCGGCGATTAAAAAACTTAATGGTACGGATAATGATTCTTCCACCATGCCTATATACGGTTGTTCCGCATTTCCGGAAGACGTGGCTATTTGCTGTACTTTTACCTTAACTGGCTGGGTAAGATCTTTATCAGGTTTATTACCATGGTTGTTACAACTTACCATACATACTATGATCATAAAGTATGCTACAAGGGTTGGAATTTCTTTTCTTTTCATTTTTAAATTATTATTCATTTGTACTCATTTCGTTTTTTAGTCGGTTTTTTATCAAAAAAATTAATTTAATATTTGATTACATATTAAATTTGTCAAGCAAATATTGAAGCTTTTTATTAATATCACTTTGGATTTTTTGCAACCTTATTCTTGCTGAGTGGTTTGTTTTATTGAATGAACATTCTATTCTTCTGGTTATTAAATCATGATTTTTAAGAAGGGTAAGGGCAATCTCGTTTCCTTCGAGTATAAATTCTTTTGTTGCTTTCATCGGAGTTGTTTTCTCAAATTTTGTGGGATGGCTTAATCCGTCAAGCATAACATATTCAACTCTTTTACCATGTGCCTGATAATAAAGATTAATATATGTTTCAACGCCAAATCTGGTTACTCTAATCTCATTTAAAATTGGCAAAATATCTTTTTTTAGTAAAGCTCGTTGCCCTGTTAAAGGCTTAAAGGGGTTAATATGATAATTAATTAAGGTTTCGCCTGGTTGGCCAAGTACCATATCTGCTTCATTTTCAATTATTGGTTTCAATATTTTTTGAAAATGATCTTGTTTTAAGTTTGAAATATCCGCATCAATAAAAAGGATAATTTCGTTATGAGCATTTTCTACTCCAACTACCATTGCATAGCTTTTCCCTTTATTTTCGGGAAGCCGGATGTAGCTAAAATTATACTTTTCAGGGAGTTGCTTTAGTAATACTTCTGAGTTGTCTGTTGAACCGTCATCTACAACGATGATTTCACTTTCGGCATTATTCAAACAACATGCTTTAACAACTTCGCAAATTGTATTTTCTTCATTGTAAGAGCAAATGATAATACTTACTTTTTCCATAAACCATTAATTTATAAACAATTTTCTAATATCTTGGTGCGCTGTTTGAAATTATTATAATAAGTTTATAAAACGATAATCGTATTAGAGTCTAAAATCATATAAAAAAATTAAGCTAAAAGTCCTTTATGGAAGATATTGATTATTAATTCCATTCTGTCTTCCCATCCAGGAAAATTTTTATGTATAACAAAATCAATGACTAATCCAGATAGGGCACTGTTCATCGAAAAAGTCAGCAAGTCAATATCATTTTCTATTTCAGAAGTAAATTCACCATTTACAATGCCCTGATGAAAAATATTACATAGCAATTCATTTTGTTTCTTTTCAAATTTTCCACGTAAATCAAGCACCATGTTCATGTTTTCGCTTATTTCGCCCACAATAATTTTATAAATTACTGATACCGTATTTATTGATTTAAATGTAGTCAGACAATAAGTAATTAATTTTTCCCGGGCAGACGAAACATTATCAACGGCATTTTTAACCTTAAAATATATTTCATCAATTTCGTTTAAGACAACAGCTTCAAATATTTCATCTTTACTTTTATAGTAATAATATAAGGTGCTTTTACCACGGCCCATTGCTTTGGCAATGTCTTCCATTGTGGTTTTATTGAGCCCATAGTACTGAAAGAGAGTCTTTGCTGCTTGTATGGCTTCCGATTTAACTTGTTCTTCTTTGGTCATCTTTTTTTGACTTTAATACTAAAAACGTTTTACGGTGCAAAAATAGTATATTTTTAGATTTATTGTCAGAATTTTTTAAAGAATGTAATTTATAAAATGTAATGGTAATAATATGCTAAGAAATCCAAGTTTTTCCAGAAGTCAAGTTTCGACTTCTGGAGAAATTTAGGATTAACTTGCAAAGTATTAGATTAAAAAGTTGGGTTAAATTTTTAAAAATTAATCCGATACTATTTGCTTGATAATTAATTACTATACCCATTGGGAAGTGAAATTTGGCTGATTTATTGGGAGTTATTACAAAAAAGCAAAACTTCCTTACAAATTTGCTAAAAACAGATTAAATAATGCAGTATTTCTACTTTAGCCCAAAGATTATGAATTATCTATGCTAAGTTTATCATTTATTGTTAATTATTGCTTCTGGAATATCCGTCTCCATGGGTTTATCCTTTAATCCGAATTTTATAGCTATACATGCCAAAATAAAATAAACAATCATCTGGATGCAAAGCATATTCCACTCAAAGGATAAGGAATGCAAATCCGCACCACAAATTCTCAGCTTGAAAAAAGCATCTATCATGGGAGTGGTTGGTAAAATATAAGATATGCCCTTTAACAATCCCGGTAGGGCTTGTACAGGCCAGGAAGCTCCACTTAAAAAATATACCGTAGGCGAAATAAATACAATAAATAACAAGGGCTGTACCCTCTTCCGGAATAATACCCCAATGGCAATTCCCATAAACGCTACCGCAAATAAAAATGGAATTAACAGGTAATAGACCTCGAGGAAACTGTTTTTATCGGGAAAGTGCAACCATCGGTAGAAAAATCCCAATAAAAAAAGCGTAGTAAAAAGATAAACAAAAATATAAGCAAAGGATTTCCCTACCACAATACTAACGCTTCGGCCCATTCGGGAAAGCATTTCGATAAAATGTTTATTTTTTCTTTTTTCGTAATTCTTACCAAAAAGCAAGCCAATACCAATAACTAATGTTTGCTGAATGACAATGAGAAGTATGCTTGGAACAACAAAGGTGCCATATCCTCCCGAAGGATTGAAAAGGTTGTACGTTTCCACCTCCAAAGGTTCACGTGTAACCAAGGCCTGATTCATGCTTTTTCCTTTAGCCATCAGATTCCGGACTACAATTCCGGCATTCAACATACCGGAAGCATAGCTGTTTGCTGCAAAAACCTGTTTGTATAGCAATAAATGACCGGCATCACAATACACGGTAATGTTGGTTTGCTTTCCGCTTAAAACATCCTTTTCAAACTTATCAGGTATTAAAACAATGCCGTCAACTTTTCCAGAGTAAAATAATTGTTCCGCCTCGTTTAGACTTCCTGATTTGCAAAGTATTTTCACTTGTTCCGTGGCATCGGCCATCCTGCTGTACTGACGGCTTAAAGCCGTGTGATCCATATCGACCACAGCAACAGGAATATCTCTGACAGTTTCTTTAACATATCCTATGGAATAAGCCACCGGATAGGCGACCATTGCAATAATAAACATAAGGAAAGCACCGGCATCCAGAAAAGGTTCCTTCAGTTCGGAGGTAAAAACATGGGCTGTATCATTCAAAAACATCAACAATTTTTTCAACATAACATATACATTAAATTTTGCCCCAATATTTTTCATTTTGAAGAATATATTTCAGCCTTGGTATAAAAAGAATGCCCAGAATAATGAATCCCCACAAGTAATACATCTGGTAAATTCCATTTGCTATCGGTTCAGTTCTTACAGACTGCCCTACAAATATTTGTACCCAGTAAACAATCGGAAATATCCTGCTGAATATCCAGCCTATTTCAGGCATTGCCATGAACGGGAAGGTGAATCCGGCATACGTTATGGCTAACATGGTATATGCGCTGGCAAGCGACAATGCCAAGCGAAGATTTTTAGTGAGGGTAATCAACACAATGGCCATTGACTGATAGCTCAATATCAGCAACAACTCAGAAATCAGTATGGTAAATATACTCCCTTTTAATGGTAGTCCCAGTACATAAAAAAAATCTAAGTTCATAAATACGGCTACCAAACAATAAAAGAAAGTATAAGGAAGAATTTTACCGACCAATGCAATGGTTATGTTGTTATCAGAAGTTCCCAGCCAATCTTTGCCTGTTCCATACTGCAATTCGGTTCCGATGCAATAAATGGTTCCAAAAAGGGTAAATACGGTAAGCATTACCGGAAGCAAAAGAATGGTAAGAAAATACGCATAACTGATAAATGGATTGAAAAGCAAAACCGAACGGAGCTGAATGGGAAGCACATTTGAAATGGCCTGTTTTTCCGTTTCTCCGCTTTGTAAATGAGAATGCAAACTAATACCGGCCGACAAAGTAGCGATGGCTTTGCGGATGCCACTATTAAGCAAGCCGCCAGTTATCACATTTGCATTATTCAAATACAGAGCAATCTTTGCATTTTGCCCTTTTAAAATGTCTTTTTCGGCATCTTTAGGAATGTAAATCACGGCATCCGCTTTTCCTTCTTTGAGTGCAATGCGGGCTTCTTCCAGGCTTATAAAGCTTCTGTCAACGGCGGCGATGGAAGTAGCATCTACCATTTGAGCTAATTTCCTCGAAAGAGAGGTATGATCCAAATCAACTACCGCTACCGGCAAATCGCGTGGCACACCGGAAGAAAATATCCACGATACGATAAAAAACGCAAACAAAGGGCCAAGAAATGTGATAAAGAAAAAAGTTCTTTCTTTCAGCATTCTGCCTAACTCGCGATTAATTACTCTTCCCAATAAATGTCTCATGGATGGCTATTCTTTCTCAAATGTTTACTATTTATTTTTCAGCAGACCTCACCTTATCCCAATCAACCAAAACACTCATCCCGGGACGCAAACCTTCCGCTTTTTCTATGGGAACAGCGTGCACTTCAAAAGTTTTCATGTCAAAATCGCCGGTAGTTTTGGTGGCATTCCAGGTAGCAAAACTTCCCAGAGCGTGAATATATGTTACTTTCAATTTCAATTCTTTATCGCCAAGAGCCGGAAATTTAGCAGTAAATTCACTTCCCATTTTAATGTTTGCCAAAAGGTCTTCGCGAAGGTTAAACGTAGCCCAGCAATCCTGTAATTTAACAATGGTAACCACCGGATATCCGGCAGAAACCAGTTCTCCGGATTCGGCAATGATATCGGCCACTTCGCCATCAACAGGAGAGTAAATGCAGGTTTCACTCAAATAACTTTTTACCTCATCAATTGCGCCTTCGGCCCGTGCCACCAACGACCTTGCAGCTTCTTTATCTTCAATACGGGTTCCTTTTTTCGCTTTATTCCAGATAGCTTTGGCAGCATTGGCCGTTTCGCGCGCTGCTTTATACTGAGCTTCCGCTTCATCGCGCTTTTGGGCAGGAACTACGCCCTCTTTATATAAATTATTTACACGATCGTAAGTTTTCTGAGCCAGTTCAAGAGCGGCCTCTGCTTTCAAATACGTATCGTAAGCAGCTTCAATGTCTTCCGATTCTGCACCATTCGTGGCTTTTTTATTCTGTGCTACAGCGCCTTGCAATGCAGCATGTGCCTGAGCAAGTTTGGCATCCATTTCCGGACTGTGAAAGGTAAATAATAGCTGCCCTTTTTTAACAAAATCGCCTTTGTGCACAGCCAGGCTGTCGATACGTCCTACTATTTTTGAAGCTACTTTTATCTGCGTGGCATCCATTTCGCCCTGAACCTCCAAAGGACGGGGTTTATTAATCAGCACTGCAGAAACAATCAGAAAAACCACCAATGCGGTTACCCCTATTACAACAAGTAAAATACCTTTTTTATTCATAACAATTTATATTACTGATTTCAACCTCTTTATTACTTATAACTTTCCATTTTTACGCTAAGCCGTTTCTGATAATCAGGAAACTGACTGGAAATCCCGGCATATTCCAAAAGACGGGCAAGCGCTAAATCATAACTGTACATCGCCTGCAGGCGTTCGATACGAACCTGCGACTGTGCCAACCGGGCATCTACGACTTCGGTAGCATTCGACATTTCTTCGTGGAATGCTTTTTCACGTACACGTAAATATTCATCGGTAAATGTCTTTGACGATTCCAGTTCTACAAGCTGTTCACGGTACATGTTCAGTTCCTGATATAATTTATTGATCATCGTTTCAATATCGGACTGTGCTTTTTGTTCCACTTCTTCCACCTGATCGGTTTTTAGGGCTGCGGCTTTTACCTTACGGTAACGGGCTGCGCCGTCGAACAAGGTCCAGTTTAAACCAATGCCAACCGTCCAATCCGGAGTATAGGGCGATAAATCCTTATCTACAATATTATACATGCCTTCCAACGCTATTGCGGGAAAATATTCCGATTTTTCCACTTTATAGTTTTGCATCACCAGCTTCTTTTTACTATTTACCTGTTGCAAAAGCGGGTTGTTTTGCCGCGCATTTTTAATAAAATAATCCAGGGGTTCAATCGTGTCGAGATAAAAAAGCCTAGATGAGGGTTCCAGCGTTATTTCTTCTTCCATGGCAAGGGTATTTAATAACGACTGGTTTACAATTTCCTGGGTCCGTTTGGCTTTACTGAATTCTCTTTCTGCCTGTGCTTGAAAAACTCTTGCATGCAATACATCCGCATTAGCAATCATACCTTGCTTTTCCATTTTTATGGCATCATCCAGATGCTTGTTCATCCCGTCGAGCACATCCTGACGAATCATCACGGCCTGCCGTGCAAGACATAATCCAAAATATCTTTCAGTAAGTTCGCTCATCAGTTCGCCCTGTTTCTGTCTGGCAACTTCATCGGCTTCACCTTTCTGAATTTCTGCAACTTTATTGGCAGCAGCAATTTTTCCTCCGGTATAAATGGGCCATTGCATGGTAGCAGCGACTAATCCAAATTCTTTTTTTTGTATCATTCTATCCCAGTCACCGTTTTGTACGCTGGTCAATCCTTCCAATAATTGACCTCTTACGGCTTGTGTAGAAAGATTATCAGGCAAGATAGGCATCTGCTGGTGGGTGGCGGGATCAGGATTAGGAACACCGGAAAAATTGCCATAATTACCCAAAGCCTGATACAAAGGAGTAATCGCATCACGTACCGCAGTGAGGTCGAGATGCAGATTATCCGACATTCTCATATAACTTGCCGAAATGCCAACTTTGGGAAGATACAGCCCCTTTGCCGCTTTGACTTCCTGCTTTTTTTCTTTTTGAAGGTACTGGTTTTGCTTCAGAACATGACTGTTGCCATTGGTTATCTCCAACGCCTGTTCAAAGGTAAGCGTTTTGACGGGTACCGTGTTTTGAGCTGTTACCGTCCATTCCGAAAGGTAAAAAAGCAAAAGCAGGAATAAAACCGTTGTACGGATTTTAAACTTCATAATCAGTCTATTTTAAAAGTTTCAATATAATTTTTATCACTTCAGTAATCTCTTGATCCCCAAGCTGGGACTTATAAAAAAAATTCTTTATCCGAAGATTTATAAACTGAATTGGATATACAACGCCAATCAGAAAAATATGCTCTTCGTTTATACCGCTGCCTATTTCATTTGAAATAATTCCCTTTTCCTTTAACTCTTTGCACAACAAAAATATACGCTGACGCTGATCCTCATGGATATTAAAATTGTAATCATTCATTAAGACATACAGAAACTTAATCTTTTCAGGTCTTTTTATAGCAAAGTTAAATAAAATCGGGATAAATTCCCCAAAAATGTTCTTAACAGATTGTCCGCCGGAGATAATGGGCTCGAGCCGATTAGTAATATCGTTTAAAATATCGTATAATAAGCTGTTAACCAAATCCGTCTTACTTTTATAAAAACGGTAGAGATACCCTTCGGCAACGCCTGCTTTTCCAGCTATTGATGAAATGGAGGCTCCGCCAAAACCGTTTTCTACCACCATCAGCAATGCAGATTGTTTTATACGTTCTATTTTTGATTCGTCAACGAGCCGTGCCATATTTTGAGTGAATACTCATTCATTTAAGGCGGCAAAAATAATCAAAGAATTGAGATGAGCGTATATTTTAAACATTAAATTTTCATAAAATTTATTGAAGATAGCCCACCGTCTGTGTTACGATTATTACCTGATCTTCCGATAATTTTAATGCTTTGGCAAGTTGATCCTTGTCAAACATAGCTCTAACCACACAACCCAAATCCTCGGATGCGCACCATAAATAGACGTTTTGAACGATGGCTCCGGTACAAATGGATGCTGCGACCATTCTGTCCGTTTCATTTTTAGTGGGAGTAGTTCGTTTTTTATCCATCACGTACACCAAGTTCAGCGCAGCCACTTTCACAAAATCCTGTGCCCCTGCACTGGAACGCACATCGTCGGCAGTAATACGGATGAGTGTATTCCCCATAGGATCGTAACGAAACGCACCCCGGGAGGTCGTAATATACACATCCATTTCCTGCGTATTGCGCGATGAAGGAGCCGTATGTTTGCCCTCTTTCGGCCGGTTTATTCCCCAGGCTGCCCATAGCAGATCGGATAGCTGCTGATCGGTCAAATCCTTTGCCGTAAAGTTGCGCGAAGAATGGCGATCGTTCAATGTCATCATCAGCGGCTTTCCGCCTTCTTTTTGCGGGACAGGCAATTGAATCGTTTCCTGAGCAAAACATCCTGTTCCTACAATGCTTACCAATAAAACAAAAAGTATCTTTTTCATCATTTTTTCTTAAATTTAATCATTAACTTTATAACCTTATAAACTTTATTAACTTTATAAACATTATAAGCCTTCTAACTTACCTTTTATATGGATGAGCTTCCGTATTAAAAATAACCTTATTAAAATCGAGCGACCGGTTATCGTCGAAAAGTAAAAAGGCATATTTCAGGGTTTCGGCAAGAAAAAAGCTTTCCATATAATCTCTCTTTTCCTTGGTCTTTACGTCTTTAAGCGCGGCATATGCTTCGGGAGTGCGGCAATAGGTAACAATGTTCTGAAACATATCGCGTCCCTGGCGTAAGTATTTTTCATCGTGAGTATAATTATACAAGTAATACGCGCTTTCAATATTTTCGGGACGGAGGATATAATTGGCATTCGTTATTTCCATGGTGGCATAATTTAATTCTTCAGGTTCAATATCGTTAAGCATAAACATCTTGTAATTTGATTCCTGGAGTTTTTCGGCACGCGTCAAATCACCGCTCATCGCAAGGGATGCTGCAAAAAATGCGTCCAGCGAACCATAAACGGTAGCCGAACGCTTGCCGGTGTTCATATCGGAATGTCCGTACCAAAAACCATCGTATTGCGTGTCGGCAAGGTATTTATTCACGGCAACTATGCTTGTATTCCATAGTTCGCGCATATCTTTATCGTTAAACAAAATGGAAGACTTGAGCATGTATTCGAGGTAGGAATCAATGCAGCCCGAAATATGGCTGTCGGTTTCCGTCCACTCCCCTGTTTCCACATTGATGCTGGTTCCCGTAAGGTTTATTGGCGAACGGAGTTTATGAAGAGCGAGCATCGCTTTTTTTGCCGTTTCAAAATATTTCGGATTCCCGGTATGGCGGCTGAGAACGCCGTATTCAACAATGTAAGTACCTATTTCGGCCGGATTGGAAATGTTGCCGCTGGTTTTTCCGGTTAATAAATTCACATAACGGTAAGGCATTCCTGTTGGTGAATCAAAGGCTTTGATCAGGCGGTTGCCAAGGTCGGTAGCCAGGTCGAGAAAACGTTTGTTGCCGTTTAATTCATACACCGAAAGCAATCCGCCTAATATTCGGATAGAGATTTCAAAATTCTGAACATCCATATCATAATCAAAGCGTAAACTGTCGAGGATGATTTTTTCGGCATCTTTTGCTTCGTCATTCAAACCCATAATAAGCATGGCATCGAGGGCATCCACCGGAGTCATCAGCAACGAATGGGCATACCAGTTATGTCCTTTTTTGCTCAAAGGCATCAAGGCATCGTAACCCCAGGCATATTGTCTATATCCCTGCCAGGCATGCAGAAATTCGCTGCGTACCTGATTTGCCAGGCCGGCTTTATCAAGCGTTTCCGGACTTTCCGATTGTACATTTGCATTATTTAAGGGCTTGGTTTGTTGTGCAGATGTAAATGAATACATCAGCGTAAAAGCAAAGCAGAGGATGAATAGTCTTGGCTTCATGGTTTTATCGTATTAATATGATGAACAAAGGTAATAATTTGTCAAAGCAAAAATCACTTCCGTTCGTAAAATTATTTTGATTTAAAAACGTTTTCATATCATTGCATATCGTCATTGGTTTTCTTTTAATTATCAAATCTCAAAATCAGTGAATTATTTTTAAAAAAATTGCCATCTGAACAAATTTTCTATGAGCCAGCCACATTATTTCCACAGCCAAACCGATTTTCAATTGGAAAACGGAGCCGTTTTACCCGGGATTGACATCTGTTATCATACCTGGGGAAAGATGAACGAGGCCAAAAACAATGTGATTTGGATTTGTCATGCTTTTACTGCCAACTCAGATGCAGAAAGCTGGTGGCCCGGCATGATAGGAAAAGGCTGCTTGTGGGATCAGGAACAACATTTTATTGTTTGCGCCAACATTCTGGGTTCCTGCTATGGAACTACCGGACCATTGTCCATCAACGCCATTACCGGCAAACCGTTTTACCTTGATTTTCCGGCGTTAACCGTGCGCGATTTGGTGGCCGCCCACGAATTACTCAGGAAACATTTAGAAATAGATAAAATCCATACCGTAGTTGGCGGTTCCGTGGGAGCGCAACAGTCCATGGAATGGGCCATAATGAAACCCGAAACGATTCAACATCTGATAATCATTGCTGCCAATGCTCAATACTCCCCTTGGGCTATTGCTTTTAACGAAGCCCAGCGGCTCGCTCTTGCAGCCGATCCTTCTTTTTTCGACCTCTCCCCCACCGCCGGTCAGAAAGGGTTGCAGGCAGCACGAAGCATTGCCATGTTAAGCTATCGCAATCATCGCATCTATAACCAAACCCAGACTGAAGAAGACCCGGAGAAAACCGATAACTTCAAGGCTTCGGGCTACCAGCAATACCAAGGCAATAAGTTAGTGAAACGTTTTAATGCCCACTCCTATTTTGTTCTTACCAAGCTACTCGATACGCATAATGTGGGACGAAACCGGGGCGGAGTCATCGCTGCCTTGAACAGCATTAAAGCCAAAACCCTTGTAATAGGCATTGCATCCGATTTATTATTTCCCGTGGAAGAACAACAATTTATTGCCGGCCATGTGGCCGATGCCCGTTACGTCGAAATAGAATCCTTATACGGACATGATGGCTTTTTGATAGAAACGGCGCCAATCACTAAAATAATTCGCTTGTTTTATCAAAGCTAACGCTTTTCCCTTTTCCCTTTTTCCTCGTCCCTCGTCACTTTTCACTTTTCAGATTATCGTTAGAATAATAATCTTTATCGAGGGGATCGTAGTATTTTGGAATAGGAACATACGTTTTGGGAAACCAAATTATTTTACCACTTTCCGATTCTTTCCAAACAATTTCCTGGACTTTAAAATCCTGCGACTGGTATTCTTTTATGACTTTGGTCCGTGATTTTTCGGCTTCTGTTTTAGTTAAAAATCCCACACAACGGTATCCTTCATCAATCTCAGGCCAGTTGGGCAAATCAATCATCACCTTTCCATTATACAGTTCATGCAATACATAAGAATCGGGTTTGCAATAAAAAACGTCGCTGACAAAAGCATTTAAATCCGTATGGCGAACGGTATCCGGTGAACAATAACAGGTGGCGTACACATAGTAATACACCGGCTTTTTCTTTTCGGGTACTTCTACCGAAATACTCCAGATGGACTTAGGAGCGATAATGGCAGGGGCTTTACCGGCTTTTTCGCAACCGGCTAACAGAGCGGAACGTCGCTGGTTTTTATAAATTTTAGAGATAAAATGATAGTCAGCATCCAAACCTGAAAGCAAGATATCAAGATCGCCGTCGTGATCATAATCGCCCCACTTTGCCGAACTTAAATACACCCCATGCAAACCGGCGTTACAATCAACAAATCCCCGGGCTCCATAATTCAGATAAACTAAAGAAACAATGCTTTTATCGACTGTTTCTCCGGTTAACAACAAATCCAGATCGCCATCTGCATCGCAGTCGCCCCAATCTACCGAGCCGGCTCTCACTCCGACGATGTTTGCCTTGGTATCCACAAAACGATTACTGCCAATATTCCGGTACACATTCGTAATGATCTGGTGATTGGCCGTTTCCCCGCAAAGGGCAATATCAAGATCGCCATCATGGTCATAGTCGCCCCATTGGCAATCGCTTTGGTAAACGCCAATCAAAGGAGCTTTGATATCGTAAAACCTGAACAATCCATCGTTACGGTAGACTTTTGAAATAATCTGGTTGTTGACGGTTTTACCGCAAACCAAAACATCAATATCTCCATCGCCATCATAATCGCCTACATCAATTTTACCATCGAACACAGGTGCAATGGACGTATACACTTCCGAAAAGCAATTTTTTCCCAAATTCCGGTAGATTTTAATGATCGGCAAGCCATTTACAGCCTGTCCCGAAATGATGATGTCGAGCCAGCCATCATTATCAAGGTCGGCAAAACGTGCAGAACCGTCGCGAACGCCCACAAAATTTGTTTTCACTTCCGAAAAACTTCCGTTGCGGTGATTATTATACAGTTTTGTAACGAGTTTCCCTTTAGCCGTTTCACCGGTTATCAGCAAATCTTCATCTCCATCGTTATCATAATCGCCCCAGTCCATGGCGCCGTGTGTAACACTGATGAAGTTGTTCCGATGTTCCGAGAATTTATCATTCCGGTCGTTATGATACGTTTTGGTGAAGATGTTTCTGGTTTTTGCCAAATAATTTTCGCCTGTCAGTATAGCATCCGGATTACCGTCAATATCGTAATCGGCCCAGCGTACTGCCGTGTGCATCATACCTGTTAACGGAGCATGAATATCATAAAAAGGCTGTCCATACCCGGCAATCGCCAGACAGGCTAATAGGCTATAAAGAAGTGTCTTCTTCATTTTCGGCTATAAAAACCCTATATTAAATATCAAAAGGTCAAATTTATGCAATAAAATCCCGTTATTTCAAAGCCAAATAAAAATTTAATAACAATCCATTGTTAATAATTATTCTTTCCCAAAAATTACTATCTTTGCCGCCGCAATAACAAAGCGGTCCAGTAGCTCAGCTGGATAGAGCAGCAGCCTTCTAAGCTGCGGGTCGCAGGTTCGAATCCCGCCTGGATCACAAGCCTCAGATATAGACTTAAATAGTTTATTCCTGAGGCTTTTTTTATTTTGCTTTGGTATGTACGCATGCTATCTGCCCATTTAAGCAACCCCAAATTTACCATTCGTCATTAAAAACCTACCATTCGTCATCATTATCCTACCATTCCTACATTAACCCCTTCTTTTTGAAAAAATCAAAAAGAGTCGTTGTATCTTTGGAAAAGATTACTAACGAAATCGTTCTTTGTAAACCTTGGAATTTTGAAATAAAAACGTCCGGATAAAATTGCTGAAATTAATTGGACAAATAGAAAAAAACAGGACGCAGATGACACTCCGGTAACAAAATTTGTAAAAATCGCCGGATGACTTGCGAACACCGCCGGATGACTTGCGAACATCGCCGGAATGAATGCGAACATCGCCGGATGACTTGCGAACATGCCCGGATTGAATGCGAACATCGCCGGAATGAATGCGAACACCGCCGGATGACTTGCGAACATGCCCGGATTGAATGCGAACATCGCCGGAATGAATGCGAACATGCCCGGAATGAATGCGAACATCGCCGGATGACTTGCGAACATCGCCGGATTGAATGCGAACACTGCCGGATGACTTGCGAACATCGCCGGAATGAACGCAAGAGACATAAACCCATAGGGTTTGAGAAACCCTATGGGTTTGTGGAAGTTTAAAGTAAACTGCGTCAGGAAATCTTTTAGTGCATTTGTCAGACAGAATAAACGGACACCGGCTCTGCTGAGGAGCAACCAGTGGAGGGGTAACTTTCTGCGGTATGCTATCTCTAATTTTTAAACGCCTTGAAATAATGCTTTAAGGTATTTTTGTTTTAAGACAAATAAAAGTTGCAATTTCAGGGATCAAATCCCGCCTTTTGGGAAGGCGGTGGATGTTTTACAGGATAGCAAATCTGCCAAATATCATCAAAAACTTATCAAATATCAGCCAAAACCTGCCGAATAATAAATAATTTCTTCGTTTTTGTATGAATGAGCAATTTATTGTAGTATATTTGATGCATGATTTTGAAATGTTCTTTTACATTATTGCAAAATGTCTGACCTTGTATCATGGAAAAGTGATGACCGGCATAGGTAAGTGCAGGTACCTGTCCTGGGAAAAGCATAACTGATATAGGTAGCAAACTCCTCGCGAAGAGGTGAATTCGTTGAGAACAGAAGTATTTGTTAAAATGTCCGAAATTACAAATGCTTTTCCGGACAGAAACAAACTCTTCCCCGGCCCCTCTCTTGAAAAGAGAGGGGAGCTTAAGGAATCAGGATAAATCGAAAAACGAAAAATAAAACCAATGAAAAGAAAAATAAATAAAACTGCAAAGAAAGCGAACAAAGCTCTCCATCTTCCACCGCCTCACCCCTCTCTTCCCAAGAGAGGGGCAGGGGTGAGTTTGTTAAAAGCAGGAGTGAGTTGGCTGATGAACAGGGCTAAATAACATAAAAACGAAATATCCTTAGTGCCTCCTTTGCGCGCTTAGTGGTTAAAAAAAATAAAGAACCCTTAGTGCCTCCTTTGTGCTCTTAGTGGTTAAAAAAAAATAAACATTATCAATTTAAAATACCTCTTATGAAAAAACTTTACTTCTTATTCGTCATGCTGCTCATCGGGCTTAACTCAGCCTATTCGCAGCAGCAACTCTTCGCCAACCAGCCGCCCGATTCGGTGGTGAGGCAGAATCCACGTACATCCGCCATGGAGTTTGTCCCGGGCGAAGTACTCATAAAATTCCGGGATGAAGTGGCGGTGAACCTTTCCTACAAAGGCTCCCAGGCACAAACCGGAATTAATGCTATTGATAACATCTTTGCCAACTTTAATGTTACCACCGCCGAAAAGCTCTTCCCCGGCGAACAGCGGCTGAAATCGAAGGTGATCTTAAAGGCTTTTAACGGAAAAGAGTTTGAGAAGCCCAGCCTGCACAACATCTACAAGTTGAAGTTCGCCCGGCAGGAAGATCTTTTTACCCTGATGGATACCCTGAAAAAGGATACCGCCCATGTAGTGTATGCCGAACCCAATTACCTCCTTTCCATCACCGACGACAAGCCCCTGTCCCCTATCCTTTCCGAAAAGGAAATGCAGGATTATCTAATAAGTAATCCATTGTCTTCTCCCCCTTCGGGGGAGACCAAAGAGGGGGTTAACGATCCGTTGTATCCCCAGCAATGGTACATCCCTGCCGTACATGCCGATGCTGTTTGGGACAGCGTGCAGGGTAAAGACACCACCCAGGTGATTGCCATCCTCGATACAGGTGTGGACTGGCTGCATCCCGACCTGATGAACAAGATATGGATTAACCCCGGCGAAATACCCGGCAATGGCATAGATGACGACGGTAATGGTTTTGTGGACGACGTGCGTGGCTGGGACTGGATTAACAACGACAACAACCCTATGGACGACAACAGCCACGGAACCCATGTGGCGGGAATAGCCGCCGCCGAAGCCAACAATGGCATTGGCATTAGTGGCGTAAGCCATGGAGCAAAGATTATGCCGCTGAAAGTTTTCCAAAGCTCCGGACAGGGCGATGCCGCCACCATTTCCCAGGGAATTATTTATGCCACCCAAAAAGGAGCTACGGTAATTAATATGAGTTTTGGAAGCTATACGAATTCTCTAACGATGGAAGAAGCGCTGGCAAATGCGTATGCAACAACAATTCTGGTAGCTGCTGCAGGAAATGACAATAAATATATCGGACCGGAACGTGATTGCCAATACCAACCGGGAGTGGCATTTTATCCTGCTGCTTTATCATTTGTATTAGGTACGCAAGTCCCTTCAGGCTGTGGTCTTGGTTTCTCAAATTACGATAACAGCCCAACCTATAGTGGTTACCCGGATTTATTGAACTATGAAATGAATGCGCCCGGCACTAACATTATTAGTACAATACCTAATGGAAATTATCGTGTTTATCAGGGAACATCTATGGCTGCACCGGTTGTTTCAGGAGCAGTAAGTTTATACAAGAGCCAACATCCAACCGATTCGCAGGAATTAATGTGGGGAAATCTGATTAATACATCAGGGGAAGAGTATATCAATATTGATTATGCAATTAAAGTGATACCGGTTCCTAAGTTAATGTTTGTAAATAAAACAATGCTCGACACATTAGCCGGCGACGACAATGACGGAATAGTAGATGCCGGAGAAACCATTCAATTATGGTTTAACATTAGAAATACCTGGGGACAATGCGACAGCGTAATGGTTGGTTTACAATTCGGAGAATTTGAAGATACCACTACCGCTCAAATTATTATACCAAAAGCGCTGATTGGCAGCACAAGCCCTTATGCAACACGTTCCAATCAATATAACCCGTTAAAAATTCATATCAATCCCAACGTTGCTCATGATAGAGATATCCGGTTTACTGCTTTTTTGTGGTATCCAAATTCCCCGGATACCATCAGGCAAAATATTGTTATCAATGTTGCTAATGGAGAAGAACTAAGTGGAGTAATGGATACTACACTTATTCTAACTCCCGACAAATTATGGTTGGTTAATAATAGTTTCAGAGTTGGATCCAATGGCCATTTGATCATCAAACCAGGTGTGCACATGATATTACAACAAAATATTATAGTCAAGGGAATAGTAACTGGAATTGGCAAATCAGATAGCTTAATATTTATTACAGGACCAGGTTCTTTTATGGATCCATTTAATGCGGGAATTATGGACGTTCATGGACGGATAAAATTTTCTTTTACTAATTTTAATGGTATTACTAATAGTTTTGAAGCAGATTCTCTTCTTTTTCATAACTGCATATTTACTGAAATAACTGAATTATCTGGATTTGGATGGATTTTTCATGCATGTGCTTATTTTTCATTTGAAAACAACTGTATCAGAAATTCAATTTGGGGCATGTTATTTGCAGTTTATGTTTATAATAATTATACTTTTTGCAATTTTAATAGCAATAACTTTAATAATTGCATAATAACAGGAGGGGCTTGTAGATTAAGTCAAATACCTACTAATCAATATAACAATTTCGTAAAAATACGTGATTACAGATATAGTATGGGGTGGGGTGAAGGAAATTCAAAGATGTTTCAAATAGATCAATCTTTATTGTATAACAATTATATATCATTTGATATTGGTACATATATTTATACTACTTATGACCAAAATGATGTAGAAAATATACCAAACCAGTATTGGGGAACAACAAATTTAAATAAAATTAGAGGAAAGAATTGGGATTTTTGGAAAGATCCCAATTTACCAATGTTTACATACGATCCAATATTGACAGCTCCAAGCGATTCAGCCCATGCCGTAACCTGGAAAATCCTTGTCAATGGCAAAGACGCCCAGGATGAGTATGTGGATCCGGTGGGTATAGGTCCCCAGCATTTTGATGTATATTTTAACCGCGAGATGGATACCACCTATACTCCACAACTTTCTTTCGGTGTTCGTTATCCTTATACCCAGCAACCGGTTACTGATTCCGGGCGTTGGGATGCTACCCACCGTATCTGGACGGCTTACAAAACCATTAAACTCTATACCGGCGATGGCATCAACCGCCTAAGGGTTGCTGGTGCTAGGGGCTTTGAAGATTGGGAAATCCCTGTAGAAGATATGCGCTTTGAATTTCTGATCAATGCCGCAGGTTCTTCTTCCATGGATTTTACGGCTACCCCGGGGCTGGGCAAGGTAAAGCTCGAATGGAACAATGCGGATATTGAGGATTTGCTTGGCTTTAACATGTACCGTTTCCAAAACATAACGGATACTACCTTTACCTCCCCCATCCTTATCAATACCGAACTCATCACCGATACCCTTTTTACGGACTTCAACGTTACCCCCGGCACACATTACTACTACTATTACAAGGTTGTTCGCACCGACTTTGCCGAGTCGGATTCCTCGCATATCGTCAATGCCATACCGGTAACCGCTTCGGCAGGAGATGCCAATGGCGACCTTGCCGTAAATGTACTTGATATTACCACCATCATTTCCTACCTGCTCAACCAGAATCCTCAGCCTTTCATCTTTGAGGCAGCAGATGTAAACGGCGATAATTCGGTAAATGTACTCGATGTGATTGGAGTAGTGAACCTGATCACCGGAAATAAAAAGAGCATCAGTAATGTCGTTGGCGCTAATGCGGTGCCGGCATACATCTATCTGAAACCGGATCGTATCAAGTTCAGGAGCAATGCACAGGTAGCAGGACTCCAGTTTACGCTGAAAGGAAGCAACCTGAAAGAGGTGAAATTGTCGTCGCTGGTAGATGGTTTTGAGTTTGCTTACACGGCAAGCGATACCGCCATCACCGGAATCCTGTTCAGTTTCTCGGGCAAAACCATACCCGCGGGTTTGCAGGACATCCTGCACATCGAAGCGGGTGATGCTGTCCTCAACTGGGAAGATGTTACCGGGGGAGACAAGAAAGGACAATACGTAACCGTCATCAAAGCGGGTGAAGTACTTCCCGTTCCTTCAGATTACAGCCTGAAAGCCTATCCCAACCCAACGTCCGGCGAGATGACCCTCAGCTTCGACCTGCCGGAAAATGCAAAGGTAAACATCAGTATCTATAATCTATACGGACAATTGGTTACCCGCCTTCAGGATGCCACGCTCAACTATGGCAACCATCAACTGCACTGGCAGGCGCCCAAAGCCGGAGTCTATATCTGCCGTATGCAAGCCACGGCAACCGATGCTAAAAAGGCAAGATATTATAGGGATATTAAGTTGATTGTGATAAAGTAATGGGCTTTTCCCCGGACTGAAACAAACGCTCCCCCAGCCCCTCTCTTGAAAAGAGAGGGGAGCTTAAGGAATCGGGATGAGTCGAAAAAATGAAAAGCAAAACAAATGAAAAACAAAATAAACGAACTAAACTCTCCATCTTCCACCGCCTCACCCCTCTCTTCCCAAGAGAGGGGCTGGGGTGAGTTTGTTAAAAGCAGGAGTGAATTTGCTAAAAGCAGGGCTGACTTCGTTGAAACAAACTCTCCCAACCTCCCTTGAAAAGGGAGGAGCATCAAGGAATCAGGGCAAGTCGAAAATTGAAAAGCAAAACAAAATGAAAAGCAAAATTAAAAAACATATCACACTGTCTTCCACTACCTCACCCCTCTCTTCCCAAGAGAGGGGCAGGGGTGAGTTTGCTAAAAATAGGACTGACTTCGTGAAACAAACCCTCCCAACCTCCCTTGAAAAGGGAGGAGCATCAAGGAATCAGGGCAAGTCGAAAATTGAAAAGCAAAACAAAATGAAAAGCAAAATAAACGAACTAAACGCTCCATCTTCCACCACCTTACCCCTCTCTTCCCAAGAGAGGGGCAGGGGTGAGTTCGCTAAAAGCAGGAGTGAGTTTGCTAAAAGCAGGACTGACTTCGTAAAACAAACCCTCCCCGACCCTCCCTTGAAAAGGGCGGGAGGTCAAAGAAATCAGGGCAAGTCGAAAATTGAAAAGCAAAACAAATGAAAAGTAAAAGGCAAATCTCTCAATCTTCCACCGCCTTACCCCTCTCTTCCCAAGAGAGGGGCAGGGGTGAGTTTGCTAAAAACAGAAGCAAGTTTGTATAAAAACCCTATAACATTAAATAAGTAAAATAAATGCGTTATTCCGAAGAAGTAAAAACTGTTACTCGCTGGCTCCGAAAAAACCAAACACCAGAAGAAGAAATTATTTGGAAATTGGTACGTAATCGGAAATTAGACGGGCTTAAATTTTATCGTCAGTTTCCTATCATTTACGAACGGAGTAAACGTGAATATTTTTTTGTTGCTGATTTCTTTTGTCATGAAAAGAAATTGGTACTTGAAATAGATGGTAAAATACACAACTATCAGAAAGAGTATGACAAAAACCGTACGCAAATTATTGAACATTATGGATTATCTGTACTTCGAATCAAAAATGAAGAATTGGAAAATCAGAATAACGTAATCGAGAAAATCAGGAATGTTTGCAAACAAGCTTTTTCCCGGACTGAAACAAACGCTCCCCCAGCCCCTCTCTTGAAAAGAGAGGGGAGCTTAAGAAATCAGAATATGTCGAAAAAGGAAAAGACAAACCAATGAAAAGTGAAATAAATAAAACCGCAAAGAAAGCGAACGAAACTCTCCATCTTCCACCACCTCACCCCTCTCTTCCCAAGAGAGGGGAAGGGGTGAGTTTGCTAAAAACAGGAGTGAGTTGGCTGAAAGCAGGACTAACTTCGTTGAAACAAACCCTCCCAACCTCCCTTGAAAAGGGAGGAGCATCAAGGAATCAGGGCAAGTCGAAAATTGAAAAGCAAAACAAAATGAAAAGCAAAATAAACGAACTAAACTCTCCATCTTTCACCGTCTTACCCCTCTCTTCCCAAGAGAGGGGCGGGGGTGAGTTTGTTAAAAGTAGGGATGTGTTTGCTAAAAACAGGAGTGTGTTCATTGAAAAAAGAACAACAGATAGAGTCGTTGGAAGCAATAGTGAGTTTGTCAGAAATCAATAAATAAATTATTAAAAAAGAATGCCATGCTAAAAAACATAAAATATCAAATAGCCCTCTGTCTTGTTCTGCTATGGCCGGGCTTTGCCTCAGCCGGCAACATCATGCAGATTAATTCAGCCCAGGTACAGGCAAACCAGCAGGTAACCATACAGATTGTCATCACTAATTCCGATCCCTTTGTGGCATTCCAGTTGGATGTTCCACTCCCTGCGCCTTTCGCGTATGTTGCCAATTCGGCGGCATTAAATCCTGCCCGGTGCAACGGTCAAATGATTAGCGCCACGTTGATGACCGGCAATATCCTGCGGATCATCGGTTTTTCGTTTAACAATGCTCCTTTTCTGGGCAACAGCGGAGTTATTGCCACCTTTGCGCTGAATGCCGGTACGATACCAGGCGATTATATCCTGACGCCTACCAACGCCATCATTGGAAATGCTTCGTCGGTCAACATTCTAACCGGTGTCATCAGCGGAACACTCACCCTGCTGGCACCCAACATCAATCTGAATCCAACCAGCCTTAATTTTGGACAAATCCCCCTGGGAAATACATCCGATCAATACGTAACCGTTTCCAATACGGGTAATCAGAACCTACAGATTAGCAACATTACATTCAACAGTCCGTATTTTACCGTTGTCGGAAATACCGCTTTTAGCATTCCGCCCAACGGAAGCTCAACGGTTACGGTACGTTTCACCTCCACCGTCAAAGGCACATATCAGAAAACGATGACCATCGTCGGCAACGATCCCGACCAGGCGTCGTCCGCCGTAGCCCTCCAGGCTGTGGCGTTTGCGGTTAACGAACTGCATTGCGGCAATATGTTTGCCTATTCAGGAAACCAGGCCAATTTAAGTCTATCCATCAACAATATGGAAGCCTTTACCGGTTTTCAGTTCGACCTTCAACTGCCTTCTCCCCTCGCCTACCTGCCGGGAAGCATTCAGTTGACAAATCGTAAAACGAATCATTTGGTCTCAGCCAATGTATTATCGGGAAATGTATTGCGCATCGTCGCTTATTCTCCCAGCAACCAGCCTTTTTCCGGTAATAATGGAAATGTGGTAACGATGAGTTTTTCGGTCAACGGCGCTGGCGGCTGGTATCCGTTAGACCTGAATAATGTGATCATTGGAAATAGCAACGGGCAAAACATTGTTTCTGCTTCCTATAACGGGTATCTAGAAATTGCTGCAGCCAATATCTGGTGCGACAACAACCTGAATTTCGGCGACGTTTCCATCCTTGATACGGCAAGGCAAACCCTCAGAGTTTATAATTATGGAAATGATACATTAAAAGTAAACCAACTCCAGTTTACCAATACGGCCTTTTTTTCTGATATTACATTACCCTTTCGGGTGAATCAGTGGGAATATACCGATATTCCGGTAAAGTTTCATCCTGCTACTAAAGGACAGACCAACGGAATGATGAAGATTTTCAGCAACGATCCCGACGAAAATCCGAAGAACATCAGCCTGTCGGGCAATGGTTTTATTCCCAATTACCTTTCGGTGATGGATACCTCCTGTTTTAAAAGCGACACGGTTACCGTTCAGGTTTCTGCCGAAAATTACGAACCTTTTGTCGGGTTC
>Ga0268360_1001103_pt1 | contig 31819 bp, 27 predicted proteins | sample BioMet11_FD_192465 | JGI IMG/M metagenome (GOLD analysis project Ga0268360, IMG submission 192465) | Sewage microbial communities from Oakland, California, United States - Biofuel 11 (Illumina Assembly) | ecosystem: Engineered > Wastewater > Sewage > Unclassified | place: USA: California... | reverse complement strand
GAATACGAATCAAGTCCAAAGGAGCACAGCGCATGAAAATCCTTCATCGGTTCGTCGCGGCGGCCGCCATGGCCGCCGCCTTCCTCGCTTCGGCCTACGGCTCGCCGCTGCCGAAGGAGATCCACGTGTCCTACGCCAAGTCGCCCTTCAACCTGCCCCTCATCGTCGCCGCGCGCCGAGGAATGCTCGAGGAGGCCTTCGGCGCCAAGGGCGTAGCCGTGAAGTACTTCGAGATCGACTCGGGGGCCAAGCAGGCCGAGGCCATGGCCGCCGGGTCCATCGACGTCGCCGGGGTCATCAACAACACCTCGGTCATCCTCGCGGCGGGCGGAGGGAACGACCTCAAGATAGTCTCGGGCTTCTCCTGCCCCACCGGCCTCTTCGCAGTGCTCGCCAAGGACCCGGCGATCAAGTCGGTGGCCGACCTCAAGGGGCGCAAGGTCGCCGGCCCCAAGGGCACGGTCCTGCATCAGCTCTTGGCCGCAGCCCTCAAGAAGGAAGGACTGTCCCTCCGGGATGTCGACTTCGTGCAGATGGACATCCCGGCCGCCCGGACCGCCCTCCTCTCCGGGCAGGTCGACGCAGCCCTCCTGGCCGCCGCCAACGTCCTCTCCGCCAAGTCCTCAGGCGCGCGGGTCCTCGCCACCGCCGAGGGCTACGTGAGGCCCCAGCTCTTCATCGCCGCCAGGGGCGGTTTCATCCGGGATTATCCCGAGCTCGTCGACCTGTATGTTTCTGTGCACAAGAAGGCCCTCGAGTGGATACTGTCCCATCCCGAAGAAGCTCTGTCCCTCGGAGCCAAGGAGCTGGGGATAGGGATGGCCGAGGCCAACGAGATGGCCGCCGCGAGCCATTTCGTCTGGGAGGTTAGCGGCGCCGACGTCGATTCCCTCGGAGACGATGTCCGTTTCCTCCAAGAAGCGGGCATGCTTTCCGCCAAAGTCGACCCGCAAAGTCTGTTTAGGCCTGGAGTTGTGCGGAGATAAACCTCGCCCTTGTTCCTGGAGGGGCTGGGGATGGCCACCGCTGGCCGCGATGGCCGGAGAGTATGCACGGCTCCTCCCTCCATCCCGCCGCTGGGGGGCCGCCCCGGTCATTGAGCGCCCGAGAGGGACGAGAGATCTCGCTTGGCTTCCTCCATGCCTTCGGGGTATGCTAGTCCGAATATGGCCGATGCCAAGCCTCTCATAGTCCAAAGCGACCTCTCGCTCCTCCTCGATGTCCATGATCCGGGCTTCGAGGCGGGAAGGGCGGCCATAGGCGCGTTCGCGGCCCTGGAGAAGAGCCCCGAGCACCTGCACACCTACCGCATGTCCGCCCTCTCCCTCTGGAACGCCGCGAGCGCGGGGCTGTCTCCCGAGGACGTACAGTCCGCCCTCGAGCGCTTCAGCCGCTACGAGGTGCCGCGGGACGTCTCCTTCATAGTGCGGGACACCATGTCGCGCTTCGGCCGCCTCGTGCTCAAGGAACTGCCCGCGACGGGCCCCGATTCCGCCACTTCAGCCGGTCCCGAAGCCCAGGCCTCGGCCGAGTCCGCCGCCGAGAATTCGCCTCAGGGCTCCGGAAGCCGAGACGCGCCCCTGCCGAACAACCTCCTCCTCTGCTGCTCGGACCCGGAGGTCGAACGGGAGCTCGGCTCCTCCAAGAGGCTCCAGAAATATCTCACTCCCGTGCCGGGGGGCTTCGAGATCCGGCTCACCGAGCGCGGGACCGTCAAGCGGGAGCTCCTCAAGCTCGGGTGGCCGGTCAAGGACGAGGCCGCCCTCGCTCCGGGGGACCCCCTGGAGGTGAAGCTGCGGTCCCGGAGGGCCACTGGCGGGGATTTCAGCCTCCGGGGCTACCAGCTCGACGCCCTGAGCGCCTTCGTGGGCGGCGGCTTGCCCGGCTCGGGCTACGGCGTCGTCGTCATGCCCTGCGGGGCGGGCAAGACCATCGTCGGCATGGCCGCCATGGCCGCCATAGGCCGCAAGACCCTGATCGTCACGACCAACATCGCGGCGGTGCACCAGTGGATGGACGAGCTCGCCGACAAGACCGAGCTCTCCCCCGAGGACATAGGCGAGTACACCGGCGCCGAGAAGACCGTGAAGCCCGTCACCATCGCGACCTACCAGATCCTCACCTGGCGGCCCGACAAGGACGCGGACTTCCCCCACTTCGACCTCTTCCGCCGGGAGAAGTGGGGGCTCATCATCTACGACGAGGTGCATCTCCTCCCGGCGCCGGTCTTCCGCGTCGTCGCCGAGATCCAGGCGGTGCGGCGCCTCGGCCTCACGGCCACCCTGGTCCGCGAGGACGGCCACGAGGAGGACGTCTTCAGCCTCATCGGCCCCAAGCGCTACGACGTGCCCTGGAAGGACCTGGAGCGGCGGGGCTTCATCGCCGAGGCCTACTGCCGCGAGATCCGCGTGCCCCTCCCCGAGGAGGAGCACTTCCGCTACTCGGTCTCCGAGCCCCGGGACAAGCACCGGCTGGCCGCGGAGAACACCGCCAAGTACGGGGCCGTGCGGGCCCTCGTGACCAATCATCCCGACGACCAGATCCTCGTGATAGGGCAATTCCTAGACCAGCTCGGAAGGCTGGCCAAGGAGCTCGACGCCCCGCTCATCACCGGGAGGACCCCCAACCCCGAGCGGGAGCGGATCTACTCGGATTTCAAGGCGGGGAAGGTGCGGGTCATCGTCGTCTCCAAGGTGGCCAACTTCGCCATCGACCTCCCGGACGCTTCGGTGGCCATACAGGTGTCCGGGTCCTTCGGGTCCAGGCAGGAGGAGGCCCAGCGCCTCGGGCGGATCCTCAGGCCCAAGGCGCGGAACTCCTACTTCTATTCCCTCGTCTCCCGGTTCACCGTCGAGGAGGATTTCGCCTCGAACCGGCGGAAATTCCTGACCGAGCAGGGATATAGGTATCATATCGAGGCGTGGGAATGATCGAGAACACCGTCCCTAAGCCGACGGCCGGCGACTGGTCGGACGCGCTGCTCATGTCCGATACCGAGGCTCTGCTCGGGGCGGTGAGGAACTACGTAGGCTCGGTCAAGACTCCGTACGACAAGCACGACCTCGTGTCCAAGCTGGAAGCCTTCCTGCGCCGCACCGAGACCCGGGAATCCCTCCTCGCCCTCCTGGACTTCCTGGACCTCAAGATCCTCGGCTCCTCCATCCTCCTCGGCCCCGTGCCGGAGCAGGCCCTCAAGGACCTCTTCGTCGGGGAGATCCCCCTCTTCGATCTAGGCGTCAGGATCGCCAATCTGCTGGACCGGCTCCTCCTCTTCCGCTACCAAGTCGGCGGGCGGCGGTATATCGCGATCAACCCCTTGTTCGAGAAGGAGATATCGAGGAGGGCTCTGGATTTCAGCCTGATTCTCGACGCCCGGCCCGCCCCCTCGGGGCCTGCCCCGGGGAATCCCCGCTGCGTCGGCGACGCCCAAGCCGCGGTCGCCCTGTTTTCTTTCCTCTTCCACACGCCCTTCGCGGTCCGGAAAGGAGGCGGACTGACGAAGCGCGCAACCGAACGCTTCGCCTCTCTCTACCCCGAGCTGGCCTCCGGCGGCGAAGGCGCCGCGGACAAGCCCGGGGCCCTCGCCCTGGCCCTCTCCCTCGCCGGCGCCTTCCCCTCCGAGGACGAGGAGGATCGCTATCCCGACCGCGACTCCTTCGCCCGGATCCTGTCCGAATGGGGGGAGGACCTGCCGTACTTCCTGGCGGCCTGCCTCGCCATCGATGCCGTGGAGGGGCAGGCCCCCGACGGCGAGGGCCCGCGGGCCGCTCCCAAGGAATCCGCCCGGCACCTCGCCACCGTGCTCGCCGGGGCCCTGGAGGCCCTGCCCCCCGCCCTCGAGCTGCCCCGGCCGGCGCTGGTGCGCTGGCTCAGGCTCGCGGCCCGCAAGGCCCGCTTCGCGTCGGATCCGGGGCCGGCCCTCGAGTCCCTCGAGTCCCTCGGCCTCATAGCCGCCGGGGCCGAGGGCATCCTGGTCGCGGCGCCAGTCGCCGCGGCTCCCGCGGCCCCGCGGAGCGGCGTCCTCGTGGCCGAGGGCTCCCACGCCCTCCACCTCATGCCCGAGGCCGGCCTGGAGGACCGGCTCTTCGTCGGCTGCGTGGCCAGGCCCGTGGCCTTCGGCAAGGTCTGGAGCTTCGAGGTGGACCGCGACACCGTGAGGCGCGCCTTCGCGGCCGGCCTCTCGGCCTCGGAGGTCCGGTCTCGGCTCGAGGCCCTGGCGGGCATGGGCCTGCCCCAGAGCTTCACCTTCTCCCTGACCGCCTGGGAGGAGGAGTACCGCTCCCTCCGCATCTACCGCGGCTACACCCTGGTCGTGGACGAGAGACAGCGGCCGGTCATCGAGCGCTCGAAGGCCCTGGGCTCCCTGGTCGCCGAGACCCTCGCCCCCGGCGTCTACTTCCTCTCCGCCGCCTCGGCGGACGAGGCCGTGGGCGCCTTGGCCGCGGCGGGCCTCGAGGTCCCGCCCCTGGTCCAGCCCGCGGGCCGCCCACCCCGGCGCGAGCCCGCCCCGGCGGAGGGGGAGGGCTCCCGGCTCCTCCCGCGGGGTGGGGGCCCGGGCCTGGCGCGCAGGCGGATCGACGCGTTGCGCGAACTCATCGGGCCGGCGCCTCTGGGCGCGGCGCCCTCCGGGACTCCCTCCCCCGCGGCGCCCTCCGGGACGCCGGCCGGTTCGCCGTCCCCCGACCCTGGTCCCCGCCTCGCCGAGCTCCGGGCCTGCCTCGCCGCGTCGGCCCGCGGCGAGGAGGAGAGGCGGGAGCTGGCCGATCGCATCGAGCGCCGGCTCGTCCTCACGGAGCGGCAGATCGCCCAGTCGGACCCCCGCCCCGAGCGCCTGGAGGCCGGGGGCCTCGACTACCTCGGCAAGGTGCGCGTCGTCGAGCGCGCGCTCCGCTCCTCGGGCGACAGGCTCGAGGTCCTCTACCGGCTGCCGGGAGAGGAGCCGGTGCGGGCCCTCCTCAGGCCCGTCAAGCTCGAGAAGAACGACAAGGGGCTCGTCCTGGAGGCCGAAGACCTCGGCACCGGGAGCCCCGTCCGCGTGAGCCTGGGGGCCGTGAGCACGGTCCGGAGGCTCCGCGCATCCCTATTTGGAGAAACACAATGAGACAAGTCAAGAAAGAAGATTCCGCCTACCAGGACCAGCTCAAGCTCGCCGTCCTCATCGACGCCGACAATACCCAGGCCTCGATCATCGACGGCCTCCTCGCCGAGGTGGCCAAGTACGGCGTCGCCTCGGTCAAGCGCATCTACGGCGACTGGACCAGCACCAACCTCCGGAGCTGGAAGGACAAGCTCCTCGAGTACGCCATCCAGCCAGTCCAGCAGTTCTCCTACACCACCGGCAAGAACTCCACCGACAGCGCCATGATCATCGACGCCATGGACCTCCTGTACACCGAGAACCTCGACGGCTTCTGCATCGTGTCGAGCGACTCGGACTTCACCAGAATCGCCATGCGCCTGCGGGAGGACGGCAAGATGGTCCTCGGCTTCGGCCAGCGCAAGACCCCGCGGCCCTTCGTCGCCGCCTGCGACAAATTCATCTACACCGAGATCCTGCGCGAGAGCGAGGACGAACGCGACGCCCCCGGCGGCCGCGAGCAGGCCCCGCGCCCCCAGGCCGCGGACCTGAAGCTCGACCGCAAGATCGCGAACCTCATGCGCGCCGCCGTGGAGGACGCCGCCGACGAGTTCGGCTACGCCTACCTCGGCTCGGTCGGGACCTACATCATGAACCGCCAGCCCGAGTTCGACCCCCGCAACTACGGCTACCGCAAGCTCGGCGACCTCATCAAGGCCTCGGGGCTCTTCGACGTCGACGAGCGCGCCAGCCCCACCGACCAGGGCAAGCAGATCTACCTCAGGACCAAGTCCAAGGGCCGCTAGCGATGGGGATCGTGCGGGGAGGAAGACCTTTGGGGAAGGTCTCCCTCCCCGCGCCCCTCCCGTCCAAACCCGGCTCGGGCGCGACATTCCGGATCGCGCGCCAGGCCGACGTGGCCGCGCTGGTCGAGCTCAGGCTGGACTTCATGCGCATCGTCAAGAACTCGGGGCTCGGGGACGAGGGCTCCTGGCGGGACGAGCTCGCCGCGCTCTTCGAGCGGGAGCTGCGCTCCGGCTTCCTCCTCGTCTGGGTCGCCGAGGCGGAGGGGCGCGTCGTGGCGTCGAGCGGCCTCAGGCTCCCTCCCCGGGTCCCCCGGTCGCGGCTCGGCCCCTCGGCCTCCCCCCGGGGCGAGGGGGAGATCCTCAACATGTACACCTTCCCGGGGTTCCGCCGCCGGGGCATAGGCTCCCGGCTCCTGGGCCTCGCGGTAGCCGAGGCCCGCTCCCGGGGGCTCGGCCGCCTCAGGCTCCAGCCCACCGACGACGGCCGGCCCCTGTACGCCCGGGCCGGCTTCCGCGACCGGGGGCGGAGCATGGTCCTCGAGCTCGGAGACGAGCGCTAGGCGGCGCCGGCTTTACATCGGATCTCCGGCGTGGCAGGATGTCTGGGCGAACCCCCCTACCATAGTAAAATGGTCAATATCAGCCGCGGAGGTCGCGCCATGGTGCTGTTCGATTGGAGCGAGAAGTATCGGACCGGAATCCCGTCGATCGACGAGCAGCACAGGAAGCTGATCGGTCTCGTGAACGAGCTGAACGAGGCGATGCGGGTCGGCAGGGGCAAGGAGCTCACGGACAAGGTTTTGAAGGAGCTCGGCGACTACACGGTCTACCACTTCTCCTTCGAGGAGGCGGCCTTCGAGAAGTACGGCTACCCCGCGAAGGACGAGCACCGGCGGGAGCACCAGGCCCTCGTGCGGCAGCTCGAGGACGTGGTCGGGAAGTACGAGCGGGGGGAGATCGGCATCAACGTGACCCTCTTGGAGTTCCTGTCTAACTGGATCAAGACCCACATCGAGAAGGAAGACATGCTGTACGTGCCGCACCTCGCCGGCAAGGAGCTGTGAGGGAGGCGGGCTCCCGCGACTCCTAGCTCGCCGTCGGGACTTGGGCCCTCGCCCGGGCCCTGTGGTCGGCCAGGATCTCCACGAGGTCCGGGCAGAACTCGATGTCGGCGACGACTTGGCAGACTCCCGAGGAGGTCTCGGTGACCTCCGCCGCCTTGCCCTTCAGGAAGAAGAACTGGTTCGTCGGGGAGTAGAGCTTGATCGCGCAGTCGGAGCCCCGGGGCACCGCCTCGGCCTCGACCCGCACGACGAGCTCGATCCGGTCCACGGCCACCAGGAATACCGCCGCCTCGAGGGCCCGGTCGCCAGCGAAGAGCTCGGCCCTGTTGGCGAGGCCCGCGAGCTTCGGCGACGCCGACACCATCTTGATCGACTGCCCCTTGAACTTCTCGTAGTCCTCTTTCAGGCAGGCCAGGATCGACGCGTAGTCCTTGAGGCAGCTCTCGAGGTCGGCGGGGCGGTTCTTCAGCTCGGTCTCGAAGAGGGAGAGGTCGTCCCTCTGGGGCATCTCCGAGATGCGGGAGATCGTGCAGCGGGCGAAGATCCTCAGGGGGCGTCTGTCTCCGGGCCCCTGGATGGCCAGGCCCACGCCCCCGAAGCCGCCCTGGTATTTCTGGAAGAAGGCCAGCTCCGACTTGTTCAGCGCCCCCAGGAGGAGCGCGCGGTCGCCGGCGATCTGATACAGCGCGGTGTGCAGGACGAACTCGTCGAGCCTGAGCACGGTCTCCGACTGTATGACGCCGATCTTCCGTATCGCGAAGCTCGAGAAGTCGATCGATTCTTCCATTGCGCGGCCTTCCGCTCGCCCCGGGGAATTGGAGCTTCCCTATTTTAGCCGATTGTTCCGGTCCGAACAAGTTCGTCCGTCGTCCCGGCCCCGGGCGGGCGCCGCCTAAATCCCGAAGACCCGCTCCCTGTTCTCCACGCCTATCCTGGCGAGCTCGTCCAGGTGGGGGGCCGACGGCCGCGCCTTGCGCTTGAGCTCCACGGAGAACTGGTTCATCGAGAAATGGTTGAAGGCCCAGGTCCCGCCCCGCTCGTCTTCCTCCGCCGCCTCGAGGCGGCGGAAGAGCTCGTCCCGGTAGGTCGCGAAGAGGCCCCTGGGCTTGAGCTCCCCGACCCCGGATATCCAGAGCACCGGCCAGGGCGAAGATCCTCCCGCCCCGGCGGTCCCGCCTCGGGCCCGCCGGCGCCCCGCGCGCAGGGCCCGGTAGAGGCGCCAGGCGATATCCGCCATGGCGGCCTGGCTCCCGGCGATGAGGGCCGAAACCTCGTCGCCCCGGCCGCCGGAGCTCTTCGGCAGCAGGGCGAGCTCCGCGGTCTTGGGCGTGTGCACCGGCGTCTTGTTCAGGATGAGGACTTCCCTGCGGAAGTCCACGCCGAGCTCCCGGCCGAACCAGCCCTCGGCGAGCTTCCCCGACTGCCCCACGAGGTAGCGGCGGTTGGCCGCCAGCTGCTCGCGCTTCCCCGGGTTGTCGGCCACGAGGACCACCTTGATCTCGTCCCCCCGGGAGATATCGTCGAGCGCCCCGTTGTAGACGATCGGGGTCTCCACCCGATAGTCGTCGTAGCCCAGCTTCTTCCTGAGCCGCTCCTGGGCATCCAGGAGGTAGGGATTCTCGTCGCTCCACTCCTCCACGAGGCGGCGGAACTCCTCGCGGGCGGCGTCTATCGCCGCGTAGGCTCGGCTCTGCATGGGCCCATGATGGCAGCTCCGGCGCAGGCTGCGCAAGGCTCAGGCCGCGCCGGACGGCGACGAGGATCCTGGACCGCCGCCTCTTGGCGAGCCGGGCGGGAATATGTTATTTCGTTAGTTAGCTTTAGCCTGAAGACTCCCGCGGAGAGAGCGAAGTGGTGCCTGAGCGCCCCGGCTGTGGGTCGTGCACCGAGGGTGGATCGCGTTGAGGTCGCAGATTGGATAAGCGCGCAAAGATCGAGCTGTCATGGGCCTTCGCTGGCCTGGCCTTGGCGTGGTCCCTCGTCGCTTGCTCCTCTGGCGGCGGCGGCGGCGGGGGAAGCGACTCCTACGCGTCCAAGAGTCTCGCGACTTCCTACTCCACGTCCGGCTCCGACGGCTGGACCGGCGCGGGATCGGCCTACTGCCGAGTCTACGACCCCTCGGAGAACACCGACCTGTCGTACACCCTCTCGGGCTTACCGTCCAGCGGCGCGACCTACCTCGTGCTCACCAACGCGAGCCAGAGCTCCAGCTACTCCCTCTACTCCGCCTCGGCCGCCAAGGGCCTCGCGTCCAACCTCTCCCGCTCCAGCGCCAGGTCCTCGGGGGAGGGCTTGGTCCGGGACAATCCCACGGCCACGGCCTTCAACCATTCTCCCTGGACCAAGGTCTCGAGGAGGGTGTCGAGGACCGGCCTCCTCACTTCGGGCGCTGCCGCTTCTCGTAGCGCCAACACCGTGGGAGACACCTCGGTGAGCTTCTACACCTACACCACCGATGCGTCGGGGAACGATACTCTCAGCCTGGTGCCTGCCACCTGCGAGAAGATAGTCGAGAATACTCACCTCGGCGTCACCCTCAACGTGTATGTCCAGACCAGCGCCCTCTCGCGGTCCAACAAAGTGACCACGGGCATGGTGGACGAAATCGCTAACCGCTTCATCGGCGCTTCTACCCCGGGGTCGGGCAGCTACACCATTGACTCGAGCTCTTGCATCCTGCAGTGGGATCAAGACCTCTTCGGCGAGTACTATCCCGAGAGCCTGAGCGGCGACGCATATTTCATCGACGATGATCGGAACATCACGATATTCCTCGCCGACCTGAACTCGAACTACAGCGCCACGTCGTATGTCCTCGGCTATTTCTACGGCCTCAACGACTACAGGAAGACCGTGGGCGGGGCCGGCAATTCCAACCAGCGGCTCATGTTCTTCCTCGACGCCCACCTCCTCGCGGGCGGGGGCTACACCGACGAGCTGTACACCACCCTCGCCCACGAGCTCCAGCACATGATCCACTTCTCGTCCAAGGTGGTCAGCCACGGCGGCTCGGGGGACGAGACCTGGCTCGACGAGGCCTGCTCGGTCGTGGCCGAGGATTACGTCTCGCCGCTGCTTCAGGTGGCCGGGCCCCGGGGGGTGGCCTACACTGACGGATCGGCGGGTTCCTCGGGCAACAGCGGCGGCGGCCGCCTCCCCTACTTCGTATGGTGGCCCGAGAAATCCTTGACCACCTGGAACTCGAACCTATACGACTACGGGAGCTCCTACGCCTTCGCCGCCTGGCTCGGGCGGAACGCGAGCCCCGCCTTCTTCTACGATCTGGTCCAGGGCTCTTCCACGGGCTTTTCGTCGGTGGAATCCGCGTTGGGCGGCACATCTGCCTTTGTAGGCACCGATGTGTCGAGCCCGGGGCCCATCCTCAGGGCCTGGGCCCTGGCCTGCCTCGGGTCGTCCAGCACCTCGACGAACCAGCCTTTCCGGTATAACACGTCGGAAAGTAGCGGCTGGTACTCTGGCGCCGCCCACGGCGGCGTCTCGTACAAGCTCGGCTCCATCGACTTGGCCAATTATACGTGGGCCGCCGATTCCGGGTCGGGGCTCTACACCTACAGTACGGCGAACGGCCTCACCGCCGCCCCGGCCTCCAACACCTACGTCCTGCTCCAGGGTAATTCTGCCTCGTCCCCGAGCCTCTCGGGCACCGTCCGTCTCCACGAAGGAGTCAGCGCCATGTTCGTGGTGGTTCCATGAAGGTCCGCCTCTTCCTCGCCGCCGTGGCGGCGACTCTCTTCCTCGCCTCCTGCTCCGGCCAAGTGGAGGGCGTAGTCCTCGTCGTGGGGAACGAGCCCTTCGCCCGGGCGGTCCTGGCTCTCGACGCCGGCGGGACCCTCAATCTGGCCGGCGAGGCCGCCGGGGGCCTCGGCGCCTACGCCCACAGGCGCGTGCGCCTGGAGGGGCGGCTCCTCGAGGGCGAGGAGGCCGCCGGGGCGCTGCCGCCTGGTGCCACGCCCGGCCCGGTCTTCGAGGTTCGGAGGATCCTCCGGGTCTTCGACTGAAGCTGCTGCGGCTCGCCCCGAGCCCGGGGGCGCGGCCTTCGCCCATTGCCGCGCGCCCCGATTTCCCGTATCCTCACCCCGCTATGTCCGACGATGCTTCGCCCTCTGCCGCCCCTGAAAGCGGCGCGTCGCCCTCGTCGGCCGGGGCGGGGGGAGCCTCCCGCATGATGCGGGAGGGCGGCAAGCTCTCCCTCCTCACCCTGTGCTCCCGGGTCCTCGGCCTCTTCCGGGAGATGACCAAGGCCGCCTTCATGGGCACCGGCTGGCTCGCCGACGTCTTCGGCGTGGCCTTCACCCTCCCCAACTTCCTGCGCCGGCTCTTCGCCGAGGGATCGATGACCGCCGCCTTCATCCCGACCTTCACGGGCTACCTGGCCGAGGAGGACGACGAGAGGACGAGGAGCTTCCTCTCGGCGATCTTCACCGTCCTCGTCTTCCTAGTCGCGGCGGTGGTGGCCCTGGGCATCGCCGCCGCCCCCGCCCTCGTCAGGCTCTTCTACTCGGATCACTACGACGAGATGGCCCTCCTCACCCAGATCATGTTCCCGATGCTGGCCCTCGTGGCGGTGGCCGCCTTCTTCCAGGGCATCCTCAACTCCATCGGGGTGTTCACCCCCTCGGCCATGGGGCCGATCCTCTTCAACATCTGCTGGATCGCGGTGCCCTACCTCGTGGGCGAGCTCTTCGGCAATCCCGCCCGGGCCATGGCCGTGGGCGTGACCATCGGCGGGGTGGCCCAGGCCCTCTGCCAGCTGCCGGCGGTCCTCAAGGCGGGCTACCGCTTCGGCTTCGTCCGCCTCGGCGTGGCCTTCCGCGACCCGGGGATGAAGAAGGTCTTCGCCCTCATCGCCCCGACGATCGTGGGCATGGCCGCCTACCAGATCAACATCTTCGTCTCGACCTACCTCGCGACCAGCGCGGGGGAGGGCTCCGTGGCGGGGCTCCAGTACTCCTTGAGGCTCCAGGAGCTCGTGCTCGGGGTCTTCGTGATCTCCTTGGGCACCGTCCTCCTCCCGGACCTCGCCGGCTCCGCCCGGGACGGCGACTGGGATTCCTACTCCTCGAGCCTCGGTACCGGGCTCAAGGCCATGCTCCTCGTCACCCTCCCGGTCTCGGTCTACTCCATGATCGCCGGGAAGGACATCGTCACTTTCCTCTTCCGCTGGAAGGCCTTCGGCGCCGATTCGGTCCACCTCACTACGTCCATCTTCTTCTGGCACATGTCCGGCCTCGTCTTCATCGCCATGAACCGGGTCCTGGCCCCGGCTTTCTACGCCCGCTCGGACACGAAGACCCCCACGGCGGCGGGTCTCGTCTCCGTGGCGGTCAACATCGCCCTGGCCTTCGCCCTGGTCGGCGGCCTCGGGGCCCCGGGCATCGCCCTCTCCCTGTCGGTGGCCAGCGGCGTCAACACCGTCGTCCTGGCGGCCGCCTTCCTCCGGGCTCGGACCCCCGGGTCGACCAGGGCTTTGGTCGAATCCGGCTTCTACGCCCTCAAGCTCCTGGGCTTCTCCCTCCTGGCCGGCGTCGCGGCTTTCCTCGCGAGGGCTCTCCTGGCCAGGCCCCTGGCCGGGGTCCAGGCCAACCTGGCGGCCTTCATCTCCATGTCCCTCTCGGCCCTGGCTTTCTGCGGCGTCGGGGTAGGGCTGCTCATCCTGAGCCGGGACGAGATCGGGTCCGGCTTGGTCAGGGCTTTTCGCCGGCGCGGCTCCCGGGCTTCAGCCCCACGGAACCCCTAGTTTTCGGCCCGATGCCCGTGCGATGTAAGCAAATCTCGTGCCTCCTGAGCTTAATCCGCGCGAGATGGTTGACAAAGACCTCCGCGAATGGTAATTTCTCGACGTTTCGAGGCATGCCCTTGTAGCTCAGTTGGCAGAGCATATCCATGGTAAGGATAAGGTCAACGGTTCGATTCCGTTCGAGGGCTTGAAATACGGACTTTAGCCCTGGGTGTAGCGGCGCGTGGCGTCGTCTACGCGAGGGCTGTCTGTCCATTTAGACGATGGACCGGCAGACGAGTAATTCGTTATAGGCAACGGCGTTACTCGCCACGCCGAAAGGATCGGGTATGGCATCCAAGAAGCAGAACAGCGAAATCATCGCCCTCGCGTGCAGTGAGTGCAAGCGCCGCAACTATACCACCACGAAGAATCGCAAGACTCAGACCGAGAAGCTCGAGCTCATGAAGTATTGCAAGTGGGACCGCAAGCACACTCTCCACAAAGAGACTAAAGTAAAGTAAACTCTTATGCGGTATGGGCGCGAAGGGGCTTGGGTGCTCCGCGCGCTCATCCGTGCGGTTTGCCCTCCGGGCTCTGCGAGCGGAGGGGGAGGTGGCCGGGCTCGCGGGTCCGGTTTCGATATGGCAGTTTCGCTGGGCGAAGCTGCGAGGATAGATAAACTGACTCTCCGAGTCAGTTTATCTATCCTAGGCCAGTAGCTCTAATGGTAGAGCGCCGGTCTCCAAAACCGGATGTTGAGGGTTCGAATCCTTCCTGGCCTGTCGCGGAGCCCGAGCTTTTGGAAGGGCTTCGCGCGATTCCTTCGGGGATCGCCTGGTATCGTAAATTAGGCAGGCGGGTCTCGCGCCCGTCCGTGGCGTACAAGGAGCCGCAGGTGAAGAAGATAGTCCAGTTCTTCAAGGACAGTTACGCCGAGCTGCGCAAGGTCGTGTGGCCGACTAAGGAGGACGTGATCGCCTCGACGAAGGTGGTCATCGTCTCCACAGTGGTCATGGCCTGCATCCTGGGCTTCATCGACTACCTCCTCGTAGTCGGCATCGACGTCCTCTTCAGGTAGCAAGGCGCAGCATGGCGAAGGCCTGGTACGTTCTCCACGTCTACTCCGGATACGAGAACAAGATCGAGCGCACGATCCGCATGCTGATCGACAACGGCGACCTCTCCAAGGAAATCGTCACCGACATCAAGGTGCCGAGCGAGGACGTGGTCGACGTCAAGGACGGCAAGAAGCGCACCTCGTCGCGCAAAATTCTGCCCGGCTACCTCCTCGTGGAGATGGACCTGCCCGAGGCCGACTGGAAGGCCACCTGCTCGACCATCAAGAAGATCACGGGGGTGACCGGCTTCGTCGGCGCCACCCAGCACAACAAGCCCCAGCCCATCAGCGCCGAGGAGGCGCGCGGGGTGCTCCAGCGCTCCGGCGAGATCAAGGGAGACCGGGGCGCCCGGGCGCGCCAGACCTTCTCCCAGGGGGAGCAGGTCAAGATCATCGACGGTCCCTTCGAGTCTTTCACGGGCTCGATCGAGGAAGTCATCGCGGATAAGTCCAAGCTCAAGGTGATGGTCGGTATCTTCGGCCGGGCGACCCCGGTGGAGGTCGACATGCTGCAGGTGGAGAAAGTCTAGGTTCGATCGGGGCCGCGCGGGAAGCCGACGCGGCCTTTTGCTCTTGCGCCCCGGCCGCCCACGGCGGCCCGGGGGGCGGGTTCCGTCCCGAGCGTTTCGGCAGGGGCGGGGCCTGGTGAGGTGGCGACTCCGAAGCCCGGGCGGGGCGGGGGTCGCGGAGGCCGTCGGGGAGTTGGCCGAGCCCCCGGCGCGATCTCGGAGATCATTGCAAGGCGGTCTCCCGGCGCCCACGGCGCCTCGAGACTTCTCATAGAGGGGTTTTACTCCGCTAGATGGGAGTTCGCGAACCGCAGGGCGGTCCGCGTCGGGGTCGCTTCCGGCGACCGTCCCGGGCCGATGGGCGCCGGGGCGGGGGACTTGGATGGGGCCGGACGAGGACGTCGGGCGGGCGTAGCGGACGCTACCTCGGGGCTTGGCGAGCTTCGCTCGCCCGCGGATTTCGCGGGTGAGTCGAGGTCCGGGCAAACTCGAGTACACCACGGAAAGGAGAATGGCAATGGCCAAGAAAAAGGTTACTGCGATCATCAAGTTGCAGTGCCCGGCGGGTAAGGCGACTCCCGCTCCGCCCGTCGGTCCGGCCCTCGGACCTCACGGCGTTTCGGCGCCCCAGTTCTGCCAGCAGTTCAACGAGCGGACCAAGGGCATGGAGGCCGGGCTCATCATCCCGGCTATCATCACCGTCTACCAGGACAAGAGCTTCACCTTCATCCTCAAGACTCCCCCCGCGTCGGTCCTCATCAAGAAGGCCCTCGGGATCGAGAAGGGCTCCGGCGTGCCCCAGAAGCAGAAGGTGGGCAAGCTCCCCAAGGACAAGCTCGAGGCGATCGCCAAGCAGAAGCTCCCCGACCTCAACGCCAACGACATCGAGGCCGCCAAGCGGATAATCGCCGGGACCGCCCGCTCCATGGGCGTCGAGACGGAGTACTCCAAATGAAGCACGGTAAGAAGTACAACGAGGCGGTCAAGAAGCTGGACCGCGAGAAGGAATACGAGATCGCCGAGGCCTGCGGCCTGGTGAAGGATATGCACTGCGTCAAGTTCGACGAGACCGTCGAGGCCCACGTTAGGCTCAACCTCAAGAAGAGCCAGTCGGTCCGCGACACCGTGGTCTTCCCGAACCAGTTCCGGGGCGAGAAGAAGATCCTCGTGTTCTGCAAGGGCGACAAGGAGAAGGAGGCCCTCGACGCGGGGGCGGCCTACGCCGGCGCCGACGAGCTCATAGAGAAGGTCAAGGGCGGCTGGCTCGACTTCGACGTTGCCGTCGCCACCCCCGACATGATGAAGGACGTCGGCAAGCTCGGTATGGTCCTGGGCCGCAAGGGCCTCATGCCCAACCCGAAGACCGGCACGGTCACCTTCGACCTCAAGGCCGCGGTGGCCGAGCTCCGCAAGGGCCGCACCGAGTTCCGCACGGACAAGACCAACATCGTCCACATCGCGGTCGGCAAGGTCTCCATGGACGCCGCCAAGGTCGGGGAGAACCTCAAGACCCTCCTCGACGAGATCGATCGCAAGCGCCCCGCCGACGCCAAGGGCGACTTCGTGGCCTCGGTCTACCTGACCTCCACGATGGGACCCGGGGTCCACGTGGCCCACGCCGTGAAGACGGAGAAGAGGTAAGACCATGGCAATGCGAGCCACCAAGATCCAGTCGGCCAAGGCCGACTCCCTCGCCGACCTCAGGAAGAAGATCGGCGATTCGAAGGACTTCATCTTCGCCGAGTACCGCGGCCTCACGGTCGAGCAGATCTCGGCGCTGCGCAAGCAGCTCCGGGCCAAGAACGCGACCTTCCACGTCGTGAAGAACAACTTCGCGCGCATCGCCTTCGAGGAGGCGGGGTACCCCAAGGCCGTGGAGCCCGTCCTCGCCGGCCCCACCGCCGTCGCCTTCGTCAGGGAGGATTCGAACGAGATCGCCAAGATCCTCGTCGACTTCGCCAAGGACAGTCCGGCCCTCAAGGTCAAGGCGGGCATAGTCGACAAGGGCTTCATGGGCGAGGCCGACATAGCGGCCTACTCCAGGCTCCCCTCCCGCAACACGCTCCTCGCGATGTTCATGGCCGGCCTCAAGAGCCCGGTCCAGAAACTCGTGTACACCATGGTCGCCCTGCAGGAGAAGAAAGAGAAGGAGGGCGGGGCTCCCGCCCAGCCGGCCGCCCCCGCGGAAGCACCCGCGGCTGCCGCTCCGGCGCCCGAGGCCCCGTCGGCCTAACCGGCGGCGCCCCGGCTCAAGTTTCGTCCGTGGCGGTCAGGCTTCGGTCGCTGCCGTCCCTGTCCGCCTTTGGCGAGGCGCGCCGCGCTTCGCCTCGCAGGCCGCTTTTGCGGACTGCGTAGAAATCCGTCCGGCCCCAGCGGCCGGCGAGCATAGGAGAAGATAATATGGCAGCCGTCACCCAAGAGCAGATCCTCGAGGCCATCGCCGAGATGAAGATCACCGAGATCGCCGACCTCATCAAGGCGATGGAGGAGAAGTTCGGCGTCACAGCCGCGGCCCCCGTCGCCGCCGCCGCCGCCGGCGCCGCCGGCGCCGCCCCCGCCGAGGAGAAGACCGAGTTCACCGTCGTCCTCAAGGGCGGCGTTCCGGCCGACAAGAAGATCGCGATCATCAAGGAAGTCCGGGCCATCACGAGCCTTGGCCTCAAGGAGGCCAAGGATCTCGTCGAGGCCGGGGACAAGCCTCTCAAGGAGAACATCTCCAAGGACGAGGCCGAGAAGATCAAGAAGCAGATCACCGCCGCGGGCGGCGCCGTCGAGGTCAAGTGATCGCGTCGGTCCTTTCGCACAGTTGAACGACTCAGGGGTTCCGGGGGCCGCGCCGCGCCCTCGGAACCCTTCTCTGTCGAGCGCGGCGCCTTTCGCGTCGAGGGGGTTACGGGATGGCATATAACGAGAAGAAGATAGTGCGCGAGTACGTAGGGAAGGATTTCCAGGACGTGATGGACCTGCCCGACCTCATCGACATACAGCTCTCGTCCTACGAGCGCTTCCTCCAGCGGGACAAGGTGCGTTCGGGCCAGGGCCCCGACGCGGCGGGCCTCGAGGAAGTGTTCCGCAACACCTTCCCCATCGAGAGCCCCAACGGCGACATGCTCCTCGAGTACGAGCGGTACACCCTCGACGAGGACGCGATGAAGTACTCGGAGCTCGAGTGCAAGCAGAAGGGCCTGACCTACGCGGTCCCCCTCAAGGCGAGGATAAACCTGGTCTTCCAGAGGACCGGCGAGATCCGCCAGAAGGAGATCTACCTCGGCGACATCCCCCTCATGACCGACCGGGGCACCTTCATCATCAACGGCGCAGAGCGCGTCGTCGTCTCCCAGATCCACCGCTCCCCGGGCGTCATCTTCTGCCACGAGAAGGGCGTCTACTCCGCGCGGATCATCCCGTACCGCGGCTCCTGGCTCGAGTTCGAGATCGACCAGAAGAAAGAGCTCATCTACGCCAAGATCGACCGCAAGAAGCGCATCCTCGGGACCATGTTCCTCCGGGCCCTCGGCTTCGAGACCCGGGAGGACATCATCGCCGCCTTCTACAAGACCGAGAAGGTGGCCATAGGCGCCGAACGGGCCCAGAAGGACAAGGCCGTGAGCCGCGTCCTGGCCAAGGCCGTCAGGGTCGACCAGAACGGCGAGAAGAAGAAGCTCTACCGCGCCGGCGAGAAGCTCCACCTCCACGACGTGGACGACCTCGTGAACCTCGGCGTCCCCGAGCTCGAGGTGATCGATTTCGAGCACCCCGACAGCCTCCACTTCGACATGGTCCTCAACTGCTTCGAGCGGGAGGACATCAAGCTCGTCAAGGACGATCCCTCCCAGGACGAGCCCACCAAGGCCGACGCCCTCGCGGCGGTCTACTCGACCCTCATGCCCGGCGAGCCCATCACGGTGGAGAACGCCGAGCGCGACCTCTCCAACATGTTCTTCTCCGGCCGCCGCTACGACCTCGGCCGCGTGGGCCGCTACAAGCTCAACAAGAAGTTCGACTACTCGGTGCCGGTGAAGGAGTTCACCCTCGTGCGCGACGACGTGATCGCGACGATGAAGTACCTCATGAACGTGTACTACGGCGCCGCCAACATCGACGATATCGACCACCTGGGCAACCGGCGGGTGCGCTCCGTCGGCGAGCTCCTCGCCAACGTCATGAAGAGCGCCTTCGGCCGCATGGAGAGGATCGCCAAGGAGCGGATGAGCCTCAAGGAGACCGACACCATCCGGCCCCAGGACCTCGTCTCGATAAAGCCCATCGTCGCCGCCATCAAGGAGTTCTTCGGCTCCTCCCAGCTGTCCCAGTTCATGGACCAGGTCAACCCCCTGGCCGAGCTCACCCACAAGCGGCGGCTCAACGCCCTCGGGCCCGGCGGCCTCTCCCGGGACCGCGCCGGCTTCGAGGTGCGCGACGTCCACTACACCCACTACGGCCGCATGTGCCCCATCGAGACGCCGGAAGGCCCGAACATCGGCCTCATCGTCTCCCTCGCGACCTACACCGCGGTCAACGAGTACGGCTTCCTCGAGAGCCCCTACCGCAAGGTCGTGAACGGCAAGGCCACCAAGGAGATCGAGTACCTCTCCGCCATGGACGAGGACAAGTACTACGTCGCCCAGGCCTCGGCCAAGATCGACAAGAACGGCAACTTCCTCGAGGACTCGATCTCCTGCCGCCACCAGGGCGACTACACGACCCGCTCGGCCTCGGAGCTCCAGTACATGGACGTCTCGCCCAAGCAGATCATCTCGATCTCCGCGGCCCTCGTTCCCTTCCTCGAGCACGACGACGCCAACCGCGCCCTCATGGGCTCGAACATGCAGCGCCAGGCCGTGCCCCTCATCTTCACCGAGCCTCCCCGGGTCGGCACCGGCATGGAGCAGAAGACCGCCTACGACTCCGGGGTCCTCCTCAAGGCCCGGCGCGACGGCGTGGTCGACTACGTGGACGCCAACCACATCCTCGTGAAGCCCGACGCCGACAAGAAGGCCCGGGACGAGTACGTCCTCGTGAAGTACCAGCGGACGAACCAGGACACCTGCTACACCCAGCGCCCGATCGTCAAGAAGGGCGAGAAGGTGGCGAAGGGGCAGGTCCTGGCCGACGGTCCGGCCACCAAGGACGGCGAGCTCTCCCTCGGCCGCAACATCCTCGCGGGCTACGTCCCCTGGAACGGCTACAACTACGAGGACGCCATCCTCATCTCCGAGCGCGTGGTCAAGGAGGACATGTTCACCTCCATCCACATCAAGGAGTTCCAGACCGAGGTCCGGGAGACCAAGCTCGGCCCCGAGCGCATCACCCGGGACATCCCGAACACCAGCGAGAAGAGCCTCGACAACCTCGACATCGAGGGCATCATCCGGATCGGCGCCAAGGTCAAGGCCGGCGACATCCTCGTCGGCAAGGTGACGCCCAAGAGCGAGACCGAGACCACGCCGGAGTTCAAGCTCCTGAACTCGATCTTCGGCGAGAAGGCCAAGGACGTCCGCGACTCCTCCCTCAGGGTCCCCCACGGCATCGAGGGCACGATCATCGACGTCCAGCGCCTCAAGCGCTCGGCCAACGACGACCTGTCCCCCGGCGTCGAGGAGGTCGTGAAGGTCCTCATCGCCGCCAAGCGCAAGCTCAAGGAGGGCGACAAGATGGCGGGGCGGCACGGGAACAAGGGCGTCGTGGCCCGCATCCTGCCCCAGGAGGAGATGCCCTACCTCGAGGACGGCACGCCCCTGGACATCTGCCTGAACCCCCTGGGCGTCCCTTCGCGCATGAACATAGGGCAGATCATGGAGACCAACCTCGGCTGGGCCGCCCAGGCCCTGGACGAGTGGTACTCCTGCCACGTCTTCCAGTCTCCGAGCCAGGAGCAGATCGAGGAGAAGCTCAAGAGGGCGGGCCTCCCCCCGAGCTGCAAGGTCCGGGTCCACGACGGGCGGACCGGCGAGTTCTTCCAGAACCCGGTCACCGTGGGCCTCGTGTACTTCATGAAGCTGCACCACCTGGTCGACGACAAGATGCACGCCCGGTCCACCGGCCCATACTCCCTCGTGACCCAGCAGCCCCTGGGCGGCAAGGCCCAGTTCGGAGGCCAGCGCCTCGGCGAGATGGAGGTCTGGGCCCTCGAGGCTTACGGGGCCGCCAACACCCTGCAGGAGCTCCTCACGATCAAGTCCGACGACATGACCGGCCGCGCCAAGGTCTACGAGGCCATCGTGAAGGGGGAGCCCCACACGGCGGCCGGCATACCCGAGGCTTTCAACGTAATGGTGCAGGAGCTCCGGGGGCTGGCCCTCGACCTCCGGGTCTTCGACGCGAAGGGCAAGCAGATCGCCCTCACCGAGCGCGACGAGGACATCATCAACAAGCAGGGAACCTTTTAGCGCCTAGGCGCGCCGCGCCCATCCGCTAAATTTGCAGTTCGCTCTGCGAACTGGCTGGGGGAAGCTACGATGAGAGATATCCAGGATTTCGATAGCATAATGATCCGCCTCGCCAGCCCGGACATGATCCGGGCCTGGTCCTACGGCGAGGTCAAGAAGCCCGAGACGATCAACTACCGCACCCTGCGGCCCGAGAAGGACGGCCTCTTCTGCGAGCGCATATTCGGCACCACGAAGGAGTGGGAGTGCTACTGCGGTAAGTTCAAGTCCATCCGCTACAAGGGCGTCATCTGCGACCGCTGCGGCGTCGAGGTGACCCACTTCAAGGTACGCCGCGAGAGGATGGGCCACATCGAGCTGGCCTCCCCGGTCTCCCACATCTGGTTCTACCGATCGGTCCCCTCCCGCATGGGCCTCCTCCTGGACCTGCCGGTCGCGGCCCTCAGGTCGGTCCTCTACTACGAGAAGTACATCGTCATAGACCCGGGCGACACCGACCTCAAGAAGATGCAGCTCCTCACCGAGGAGGAGTGGTACGAGGCCCAGGACCGCTACGGCGGCGCCTTCTCGGCCGGGATGGGCGCCGAGGCCATCCGCTCCCTCCTCGAGCAGATCAACCTCGACGAGCTCGCCGCCGAGCTCCGCGTGAGGATGATCGAGAAGGGCGCCAAGAGCGACAAGCGCCTCCTCAAGAGGATCGAGATCGTCGAGTCCTTCCGCAACTCGGACAACAAGCCCGAGTGGATGGTCCTCGACGTCATCCCCGTGATACCCCCCGAGCTCAGGCCCATGGTCCAGCTCGACGGCGGGCGGTTCGCGACCTCGGACCTCAACGACCTCTACCGCCGCGTGATCAACCGCAACAACCGCCTCAAGAGGCTGATGGCGCTCAACGCGCCTGACATCATCATCCGGAACGAGAAGCGCATGCTCCAGGAGGCCGTGGACGCCCTCTTCGACAACTCGAAGAAAAAGAGGGTCGTGAAGGGCGCCTCCAACCGTCCCCTCAAATCCCTCTCCGACATGCTCAAGGGCAAGCAGGGGCGGTTCCGCCAGAACCTCCTCGGCAAGCGCGTCGACTACTCCGGCCGCTCGGTGATCGTCGTGGGCCCCGAGCTGCACATGTGGCAGTGCGGGCTCCCCACCAAGATGGCCCTCGAGCTCTTCAAGCCCTTCATCATGAAGAAGCTCGTCGAGAAGGACGTGGTCTACAACATCAAGAAGGCCAAGATGCTCGTCGAGTCGGAGACCCCCGAGGTCTTCGCCGTCCTGGACGAGGTCGTCAAGGAGCACCCGGTCATGCTTAACCGCGCTCCTACGCTGCACCGCCTCGGCATCCAGGCCTTCGAGCCGATCCTCGTCGAGGGCAAGGCCATCAAGCTGCACCCCCTCGTCTGCAAGGCCTTCAACGCCGACTTCGACGGCGACCAGATGGCCGTGCACGTTCCCCTCACCAACGCAGCCCAGGCCGAGTGCTGGTCCCTCATGCTCTCGAGCCGCAACCTCCTCGACCCCGCCAACGGCAAGACCATCGTCTATCCTTCCCAGGACATGGTCCTGGGCATCAACTTCCTCACCCGCCACAAGGTCGGCGTTAAAGGGGAGGGCCGCCGTTTCTCCAGCCCCGAGGAGCTCCTCATGGCCTGCGAGGCCAAGGCCTGCGACTACGAGGCCGTGGTGAAGATCCCCGTGGCTAAGCGGCCGGTCTGGAACAAGGTCGGGCAGGAGTTCGTGCCCGGGCCGAACTCCGTGGTGGAGACCACCGCGGGCCGGTGGCTCTTCAACGAGGCCATGCCCCCCGAGGTACCCTACGTCAACTACCCCATGGGCGAGAAGGACATCCGGGCCCTCATCGAGAAGGTCTACAAGGCCTCCGGCCCCTTCGTCACCGTCCAGATGCTCGACGCGATCAAGGCCTCGGGATTCAAGTACGCGACCTTCTTCGGCGCGACTATCGGCATGGACGACATCGTCGTCCCGAACGAGAAGCCCCAGATGATCGACGCCGCCAACAAGCAGGTCGACGCGATCCAGAACCAGTACCTCTCGGGGCACATCACCCAGGAGGAGCGCTACAACCGCGTCGTCGAGGTCTGGTCCAAGACGAACGAGGAGCTCACCGCGGTGATGATGAAGGCCCTCGAGAAGGACCGCGCGGGCTTCAACAACATCTACATGATGGCCAACTCCGGCGCCCGCGGTAGCCGCAACCAGATCCGCCAGCTGGCCGGCATGCGCGGCCTAATGGCCAAGCCCTCCGGCGACATCATCGAGCTCCCGATCCGGTCCAACTTCCGCGAGGGGCTCTCGGTCATCGAGTTCTTCATCTCCACGAACGGCGCCCGCAAGGGCCTCGCGGACACGGCCCTCAAGACGGCCGACGCCGGCTACCTCACGCGGCGGCTCGTCGACATCGCCCAGGACGTGGTCATCAACGAAGACGACTGCGGCACCATCAACGGGGCAATCCACAGAGCCATCAAGGACGGCGAGGAGATCGTCGAGCCCCTGCGGGAGCGCATCGTCGGGCGGTACGCCCTCGACCCGATCCGCCACCCGATCACCGGCGACCTCATCGTCGCCGCGAACGAGGAGATCACCGAGGACATCGCCGACAAGATCGACGAGGCGGGCATCGAGGAGGTCACGATCCGCACGGTCCTCACCTGCGAGGCCAAGCACGGCGTCTGCCGCAAGTGCTACGGCCGCAACCTGGCCACCGGCCGCACCGTGGAGATCGGCGAGGCGGTGGGCATCATCGCGGCCCAGTCCATCGGCCAGCCGGGAACGCAGCTCACGATGCGCACGTTCCATATCGGCGGCGCAGCGACCAAGGCCTCGGAAGAGAACCGAATCTACCTGAAGTACCCCGTCCTCGTGACCGACATCGTGGGGACCTACGTCAGCCTCGCCGAGGGACGTACCCTCTTCACCCGCAAGGGCGCCCTCCACGCCTGCAAGATCTTCACCAACGTGGAGCTTGGGAAGGGCGACAAGATCCTCGTGCAGGACGGCCAGCGCATCCTCAAGGGGGACTCCATAGTCCAGAAGGTCGACAAGAGCGTCGTGAAGGCGGGGGACATCTCCTACGCCAAGCACCTCGTGGGCGCGAAGGGCGAAGCCGAGAGGCTCCTCCTCATCGCCCAGGACCAGAAGCTCGACATCCGCAACGGCTCAGAGGTGGTCGTGCAGGGGGGGTCCATAGTCCCCGCCGGCTCCACCATCGCCACCTTCGACCCCTTCTCCGACCCGATCATCTCCGAGCACGACGGCTACGTCCGCTACGAGGATATCATCCCCGGCTCCACCCTCAAGGAGGAGATCAACGAGGAGACCGGCAACACCGAGAAGAAGATCACCGAATTCACCGCCGAGAGAGACGCCAAGCAGCCCCGAGTCATCATCACCGATGAGGCGGGCAACGAGATCGTCACGTACTTCCTCCCGGGTGGTGCCTACCTCAACGTCGAGGACGGCGAGCTCGTGAAGGCCGGCCGGACTCTCGCCAAGACCCTCAAGGAGAGCGCCAAGGCCATGGACATCACCGGCGGCCTGCCGAGGGTCGGCGAGCTCTTCGAGGCCCGCAAGCCCAAGACCCCCACGGTCCTCGCGACCGTGTCGGGCGTCGTGGCCTTCCGCGGCATCGTGAAGGGCAAGCGGGTGGTCGTCGTCCGGGACATCTTCGGCAAGGAGTACAAGCACCTCGTGCCCATGGGCCGGCGCCTCCTCGTGCGCGACGGCGACCAGGTCGAGGCGGGGGACATGCTCTGCGACGGCAACAAGAACCCCCACGACATCATGGGCATCCTGGGCGAGCAATACTGCCAGCGCTTCCTCATGGACGAAGTCCAGCAGGTCTACCGCCTCCAGGGCGTCACCATCAACGACAAGCACATCGGCGTCATCATCCGTCAGATGATGAAGAAGGTCGAGATCGTGGCCCCCGGCGACACCAAGTTTATCTACGGCCAGCAGATCGACAAGTACAAGTTCCACGAGGAGAACAGCCGCGTCGTGGCCGAAGGCGGCCAGTCCGCGGTGGCTCGGCCGCTGCTCCTGGGCATCACCCGCGCCTCCCTCAAGATCGACTCCTTCTTCGCGGCCGCCTCCTTCCAGGAGACCACCAGGGTGCTCACCGACGCGGCCATCGCCGGCGCCACCGACACCCTCCGCGGCCTCAAGGAGAACGTGATCATAGGCCACCTGATACCGGCCGGCACTGGCATGAGGAAGTACCGGAACATCAAGCTCTCGGACAGCGAGAACGAGGATCTCGACGCCTTCGTCGAGGAAGTCCTCGAGAAGCGCCGCCGGGAGAAGGAGCTTCAGCCCCTGCCCGCCCTCGAGGACAGGGCGGAGAACGGGGCGGCCTTCGAGGAGGACGAGGTCTTCGAGAACGACGAGGGCTTCGAGGCCGTGGACACGGATACCGAGGAGGACTGATCCCCTCGGCTCCGCGAATGCGTATGCGAAGGCGCGGCTCGAAAGGGCCGCGCCTTTTTATGCGCTGCGTCTCCCCGGGGGACGGCCCCTGAGGGTCCGCTGCCCTTCTTCGACTCGGTCTCCACGGCTAACTGCGGCCTCCTCCTGGGCAGGGATGTCTCTGAGACTTCCTCGCGCACTTCTTCCTCGGCGCCCTGGTTTGCAGCGGCGCCGCGACCCTCGCGGGGTATCTCTCCCGCGCCCTCCCGCCTCAGGGCGCGGCCCGAGGGGCTGGCGCGCGCGGCGCTTGACCTTACCCCGGCCTAGAGGGTATTGTATTATGCTTTGCCAGTCTTAAGGGATTGGCACGAGCTCTGAAATCGAGCGTACCATCGCACTACGTCGGGTCATGCTGAGGCCCGGCACGACAAAGGGAGTCGAAAGCACAAAGATGCCGACGATCAACCAGCTCATCCGTAACGGCCGCAAGGCCTCCATTTGGCGCAACAAGGCGCCGGCCCTAGAGGAGTGCCCGCAGAAACGCGGCGTCTGCACTCGCGTCATGACCGTGACGCCCAAGAAGCCGAACTCCGCCCTCCGGAAGGTCGCGCGCGTTCGCTTAAGCCACGGCACCGAGGTCACCGCCTACATCCCCGGCGTCGGCCACAACTTGCAGGAGCACTCGGTGGTCCTCATCCGCGGGGGCCGCGTCAAGGACCTCCCCGGCGTGCGCTACCACATCATCCGCGGCGCCAAGGATACCCTCGGCGTCGAGGACCGCAAGAAGGGCCGCTCCAAGTACGGCGCCAAGAAGCCGAAGGCGTAAGGGGATAGAAGCATGGGCCGCAAGAAGAAATCCATCGACCGGGGCCACTTGCCCGATCCCAAGTACAATTCCGCCGTCGTCACCAAGTTCATCTGCCGGATGATGTGGCAGGGTAAGAAGTCCATCAACACCCGCACGATGTACGACGCGATGGACGCCATGCAGAAGAAGGCCAACGTCCCCGCCCTCGAGATATTCCTCAAGGCCATCGAGAACGCGAAGCCTCTCGTCGAGGTCAAGTCCCGCCGCGTCGGCGGCGCCACCTACCAGGTGCCCGTCGAGATCCGCGACACCCGCCGCGAAGCCCTGGCCATGCGCTGGCTCATCGGCGCCGCTCGCTCCCGCGCGGGGAAGGCCATGGCCGACAAGCTCGCCGACGAGCTCCTGGACGCCTACAACAACACCGGCACCGCGGTGAAGAAGAAGGAAGACACCCACAAGATGGCGGAGGCTAACAAAGCCTTCGCCCACTACAGGTGGTAGGACGCTTTTGCGAGAAAAGGGAGAGCCGGCGGAAGCCGGCTCTTTTATTTTCCCGCGCCGCTGGGTGTCGCGACAGCCTCAGGGGAGATGCGGCGAGCCGCCGGCCGGGGCCTAGGCCTTCAGCAGGTCCCCGATATCGAGCTTTCGCATCTTCCTGTACGCCGCAATCACCTGGGGGCGCGGGCATGGTCGGACAGGAGGGCCTCGAGGATCCTGGGCAGGATCTGCCACGAGACGCCGTAGCGGTCCGCGAGCCATCCGGAACACCCCACGCTGCCGCCCTTGCCCAGCTTGTTCCACAGATAGTCGATCTCCCCCTGGGTGTCGCAGATGACCACTAGGGAGATGCCTCTGCCGAATCCCGAGCCTTCGAGCTGGGGGCTGTCCGCCAGGGAGAGCCAGGTCCCTCCCGCGTAGAGCTCGCCGCTGATCGCGGGGCCTTTGGCCCCGGGCGCGCGGCCCGGCTTAGATCGGCTCACTCCGCCGATCCTCGAGTCGTTGAAGATCGACGCGTAGAACCGCATCGCCCCCTCGGCCCGCCCGCGCGCTTCCCCCGCGAACGCGAGGGCGGGGCGGACCTTCTGGGGCGAGGCACCGAGGGCGAGCCGCCAGTTCGTCCCGAACTTGTCCTCCGCCCAACCGCGGCGCGGACCGGAGGCGCTTGCCCCGAGCTCGATGCGGACCTTCCCCTCGGCCGTCAGGGCCTTCCAGATCGAGGCGATCTCGGCCTCGGAGTCACAGCGGTAGAGGAAGGAGATCGACGGGTCCGCCTCGATCCCGGGGCCGCCGTCCAAGAGGCTCATCTTCATCCCGCCGACGTCGATCGCGATCATCGGCGGGGCCTTCCCGAGGATCTGCGCGCCGGGAAAGACCGAGGCGTAGAAATAGGCCGCCTCCCTGGCCCGCCCGTCGAGCCAAAGACACGGGTGAATGGCGTCGCTCATGGAGATCGATCAGGCGCTGGGACCGAGGATAGGCTTGCGCCAGCGGCGCGGCCCCGCGAACCTGCGGGGCCCCGAAGGGCGGAGCGACCTGACTTGGAGGGACCCGCGAACGAGGCTCGGCGCGCTCGGCCTAGCGTTTCTGAAATGGATCATTTTTTACTCCTTGATGCGCGTTTTAATATAGATAGTTGGGCGCGGCCTTGTGAACCCTCCTCGCGGCTCAGCGGGGGAGCCTCCGCGCGATTCCGATGCGCCGGAGGAGTCCCCTCAGGCGGGAGGGAAGTCCCCCGGTGCGGAACTTCCGCGTCGCGTCTTCGAAGAGCGTCTTGAGGTCCACGGGCTTGAGCCCCCGGGAGGAGGCGAGGTCCGCAAGGGGTCGGACGACCTCCCGCAGGATCGCCTCTTTCCTCTCGGGCTGCAGCATCTCGAGGTAGGGTATGCAGTGCTGATAGGCCGCCTCGAGGAGAAACAGGTTGCGGCGCGCCGGGATGACTCGAGCCGGAACCGGGATGGCCTCTCCGGGCTGGGCGTAACCCTTGCCCTCGCAGAGAGCCATGCACAGGCTGTGGAGGGACTTGGTGAAGGCCGACATCCGGATGTGGGGTTCGTAGAGCCCGGGCATCCTCCGCATCGCTTCCTCGTCCCACACGAGGGTCGCCACGTCGAGACCGTTGGCGTAGCGACGGGAGGCTTCGAGCCTTGAGGAGAGGTAATCCGCGAAGGCGCGGTTCCCCGCCGTGGGCGCGGCGTAGCCGTATACTTCTATGTCCATCCGCGCCTCCAAGTCCCGGTGCCCCTCGGCATCTAGGAAATCGAGGAACCACAGGGCCATGGCCGGGGCGAGGAGGCCGCCGAGGCTGTGGCCGGTGAACCTCATGGCGCAGCGTCCCTGGGATGCCAGGGCGATGCCCAGGAGGGCGGCCGCTAGACTCACTCCCTCGCCGGCCGACCCGGGACCGGGCCTCAAGTCCTTCCGGAGGGCTATCGCGTTGGCGGTACCCTCGGAGACGAGGGCGTCCTCGGGAGCTCGAGAGCCTGGCAGGACTTCCCTCCACGGGATGCGTTTCTGCACCATGAAATCTTGGAGGAGCCATTCTGTCGGGGATATGGTGTTGGTGCCGCGGAACACCACGTAGTGATCTCCGCTGTCCTCGTCCTCGCACACGAAGACCAGGGCGTCGGATAGCTTGGCGGCCGGGCCCGGAAGCTCCGGCGCCGGCTGATGGGCCGCTGGGCCCCAGACGATCCGGAACCTCGGCAGCATGCGCTCCATCAGTCTCGCCACCGCCGACTCGACGTCCGTGGGGGTCGTGTACCAGAATCCCGCGAGGGCGATGAACGACATCTCTACCGTTCGCCTCTCCATGTCGTTCCAGTCGGACATCGCCTCCCCCTAGGACCTGATCTTCACGTCCGCGCCGCCGGATATCGCGACGGCCGCGTCCCTGGTCCTGGCGCCCGGGTAGACCGCTGGCCTCCGGAGACGCCGGCCGGCCGCCGAGATGTCTTCCGCCTGGTGGGGCAGATCGGCCATCAGGGCGACGAGCTCGCTCCTCGTGGCGGCCCTGTCGGTCCTGCGCTCGAACTCCTCGAGGTCGATGGTATCCTTCGAGTAGCGCTTCGCGAGTTCGTCCATCGCTCCGTCGCGCAGGTCCTCGGTCGGGGCTGAGTCGAAGCGAGCCATGTCCCTAGGCATCATCCCTCCTCGGCGATCGCTCCGGGCCACCGCGGCGCGCCTTTCGCGGCCCCTCGGCGCCGCTCGGGACAGTCGAAATTCCGGCGCCAATTAGAGTACTATACAGTACTCGGGAGCTTCCATGGAACCTGCCGCCAGAACTTCTCCGCTTCGCGATATCGGCATCCTCGCCCATATCGACGCCGGCAAGACGAGCCTCACCGAGCGTATACTCCTCGCCTCGGGGCGGATACGCGAGGCGGGGGACATAGACGAGGGCACGACGGTCACCGACTTCCTCGACATAGAGCGGGAGCGGGGCATCACGGTCAAGGCGGCGGCCATCAACTTCGAGTGGAGCAGGCCCCTGCCCGGGGGCGGCTCGAGCTACAGGATCAACCTGATCGACACTCCGGGCCACGTCGACTTCTCCACCGAGGTTAGGAGGTCCCTCCACGCCCTCGACGGCGCCGTGGTCCTGGTCTGCGCCGTGGCCGGCGTGCAGTCCCGCACGGAGGCCTTGTATCGGGCCTGCGTGGCCCGGAGGACGCCGCGACTCGTATTCGTCAACAAGATGGACCGCCGGGGCGCGTCTTTCGAGCGCGCCAGGGGAGACCTGGTCTCGAGCCTGGACCCCGGGGTGGTGGCGATACAGATACCCTGGGGGGAGGGCGAGGCGTTCCGAGGGGTCGTGGACCTGGTGTCCATGGCGGCCTACGACTTCGCCGCGCCCGCGGGGCCCGAACCCGGGGGGCGGCCCACGGAGGGCAGGCCGCGACCCCGTCCCCTCCCCATCCCCGCGAGCCTCGCGGCCGAGGCCGAGCGAGCCAGGTCCGCCCTCGTCGAGACCCTGGCCGGGGGAAGCGCGGGGAGCGGCGCTTCGGCCGAAGGCGACCCGGGGCTCCTCGAGGACTTCGTGGCCGGCAGGGAGAGTTCGCCCGATCGCGTCCGCGGGGCCCTCCGCGCCGCTACCCTCGCCGGCCGCGCCACTCCTCTCCTCTGCGGCTCGGCCTTCTCCGAAGGTGCCGCGATGCTCCTCCTCGACGCCGTCGCCGACTACCTCCCCTCTCCTTCGGAGGCGAGGCGACCGGAGGCCGCCGACCTTAAGAGCGGGGCTTCCGTCGAGCCGGGCCCCGACGACAGCTTCTCGGCCCTGGTGTTCAAGACGAGCGGGGATAGGCACTTCGGGCGCCTCTCCTGGATACGCGTGCGGTCCGGGTCCGTCGCGGTCGGCGACCGCGTCCTCGACTCGGGCTCCAGGAAGACCTTGAGGGTGCAGAAGATCTTCGGCATCCAGGCCGACAGGCTCGAGGCCGCGGACTCGGCCCGGGACGGCGACATCGTGGCCCTGGCCCTCGGTGGGAGCGCCGGCGGCCAAGTCGGCGCCACGGGGGCCACGCTCTGCGACCCAAAGCGCGCGGTCCTCTACGAGCCGATCGCGTTCGGGGAGCCCGTCATGTCCCTGGCCCTCGAGCCCAAGACCCGGGAGGACGGCGGAGCCCTGAGGTCCGGGGCCGCGGCCTTGGCGGACGAGGATCCCTCGATCCGCGTCAGCGAGGACCCCCAGACCGGGCGGATCGAGCTCGCCGGCATGGGGGAGCTCCAGCTCGAAGTGGCGGCGGAGCGCCTCAGGAAGGATTACGGGATCGGCTTCCGCACCGGAGAACCCAGGGTTGCCTACCGGGAGCGCCTCCGCGCCGGGGCCTCGGCTTCCGAGGACTTCGACCGGGACCTGGGCGGAGAGAGGGCCAGGGCCACGGTGGCCCTGCGAGTCTCCCCTGGGGAGGGAGGTCTCTCCCTGTCCCTCGACCCGGCCATCCGCGCCTCTTCCGCCCTGCTCGAAGCGGCGCGCCGCGGCGCCGAGGCCGCCCTCAGCGTGGGCCCCGCGGCGGGCTTCCCCCTGGAAGGGGCCGAGCTCGTCGTGGAGGGGCTGGCCCTCCCGGGCGGCTCCCTATCGTCCCCGGGCAAGACCGCGGAGCGCGCCGTCGAGATCGTCGCCTCCCTGGCGGCGGGGAAGGCCCTTCGGGCGGCCGGAGCCTCGGTGGTCGAGCCAGTCATGAGCCTCGAGATCGCGGTCTCCGACATCCACCTCGGCGCCGCCGCCGCCGCGGTGACAGGCCGCGGCGGCCGCATCGAGTCCATCGACGCCAGCCCCGACGGACGAAGCCTCATCCTGGGGGCGGCGCCCCTCCGGCGGCTCTTCGGATTCGCTGGGGAACTCCGTTCGTCCACCGAGGGCGACGCCGAGTACGCCGCCCGTTTCTCCCGATACGAGCCGGTGCCCGCCGGGGTTCGCATCTTGGGTTGAGCTCCGTCAAGGTACCCGGGCCCAGCTGCGATGCCCCTTGATTAGCTATTGACTCTCATATATACTCGCAAATCTCAACGAGTAAACTATTGGCGTGACAGAGCCAAGGAGGAGTTTCATATGGCCAAAGAGAAGTTCGAGCGCACGAAGCCACATATGAACGTCGGCACCATCGGCCACATCGACCATGGTAAGACGACGCTCAGCGCCGCCATCACCCAGTACTGCTCCCGCAAGTTCGGTGATAAGGCGATGAAGTTCGACGACATCGACAATGCGCCCGAAGAGAAGGCCCGCGGTATCACCATCAACACCCGGCACCTCGAGTACCAGTCTGCCAAGCGCCACTACGCGCACATCGACTGCCCCGGCCACGCCGACTACATCAAGAACATGATCACCGGAGCCGCCCAGATGGACGGCGCCATCCTCGTCGTGTCCGCCCCCGACTCGGTCATG
>Ga0268360_1001101_pt1 | contig 31858 bp, 19 predicted proteins | sample BioMet11_FD_192465 | JGI IMG/M metagenome (GOLD analysis project Ga0268360, IMG submission 192465) | Sewage microbial communities from Oakland, California, United States - Biofuel 11 (Illumina Assembly) | ecosystem: Engineered > Wastewater > Sewage > Unclassified | place: USA: California... | reverse complement strand
TTACTCTTTCATCTTATCGACGAAATCTAAAAATGATTTATCCTTATCTGGACAAATATGCAGGACTACTAATACAAGAATGTAGAAACCTTAACCTTATTGGTGATAAAATCTGGATTTGGGATCGAAGATTTTTTGAGTGTAATTGTAGTGGTTTGAAAAATAAAGAAACTGGACTGCTTTCAGACCCAGATGCTGGACATTATGTCAAGAAAACAGGCAAATATAGTGTATTATCAGGAACAGGATACACTGATACATGTATTGTTGATAGCTGGTGGGGTTTACCTATTTATTGGGATGCAGTAAATGCTAGCAAAAATGACAACACTATATTTCAGGATACAATAAACCAGTGTATGGAATCAACAACAGTAAAACCATTTTTTATGATAGCAGACGCAGGACCTGATAGTCATCCTTCTAACGAAACTGTAGTTGAAAAAGGGGTTATTCCAATCATAGCAGCAAGAAAAAATAGTGCTGGAAATATCTTGAAAACGGAAAAGGGAACTCACTTTAGAGCTAAATACATACCAAGAATTTACCATAAATTGCTTGGAAAATTGTACAATATTAGAACAACTGTTGAAAGAAAAAATTCAAACGATGTTGTTGGATACAATAGATCAAAAACACCTACAAGAGGAAAAGTATGGGCCAAAACTTATGTGTCAATAAGCAATATTGCTGCATTACTTACGGCACTTACGGCTTTTAAAGTTGGAAGACACGAACTGATAAGAGCACCAGGAGCTTTTAGAAGGTTGAATGTCTGAGTAATTAGAAGTAATTTTTTCTTAAAAAGAGGAATTTAATGATTTTAATCTAGGATTAAAGCATTAATTAAGAAATTGGCAAAGGCTCAAATACATTAAAAAGAACGCGATGGAATAGAAATTCAATTTAAAAAACCTGGCAAATTAATTAAAAATAGTATCTGCTGAAGGTATCTTTGCTTCAGGATATTTACGTTTGAGATCGTTGCTTGCAGATTCAAGAGAATTGGAAGTAGACGTTGCGGCGTGTGATAACACGTTCAGGACTTTTTCGAATCACAACCCAGTTCGATGGCAATTTTATTATATTATGTTAATCAAAAAATTCAAATGCAGAAGTTCGTAAACTAACACTGTATATAGGGGTCAAGGATTCGTTTTTTTGCACACATTTGAATTCATTGATCCTGCATAATTAATTTCAGGTCGAGAATATTGAATACTATTTTATAATTAGCATTCGGAACTTGAGTAAATCGGGACTACTGTTAATGATATTCAGTCCATCCCAACTTTATTTGATATTGCCCAGGTATATTTCAAAACCAGATATGGTTCTTTTGACAGTAGCATATTGTTGAGACTTGTATCGTTGCCGGGAATGTTAATGTCATGGACGTAAGTCACAAATAATGGAACTCCAGTTTCCCCTTCGATGTCATCGCAATAAGTGACAAGACTTCCTTTAGACACTTTGAAATATTTAGGCTCATTTTCTTTAAAGGAGATTTTAATCTCGGCTGTCGGTGGCATTAAATCTTTGTAAATGTCTTCAACTTCCAGGACCCAGCCTCCACCGATATACCATTCCTCATCTTCAATGAGCGTACGTTCTTCGTCCTTTTCTTGCTCTATGATAAGCTTAGCAAGTTTCGTCTGGTTTCCGTTGAGGGCTACGTAGGCATTGATCAAGCCTTTATCTTTTTTAATCAGCGTTAAGCCTTTTTCAATCCTTTTATAGTGATCCCCTCCCAGGATTTTGCCGTCTGTCATACAGTTCTTGACCCCAGACTCACACAGGCCATTTTCCACAATCTTTGCTTCCACTTCGGGATCAGATACAAAATTGAATTTCTTAAGAATGATCTCAGCTTCAACCTCTCCATCAAGCTCTTCCACCTTATAGACCTTCTCAGCCACAAAGGCCCACCAACGAACTCGGATCGACTTCCGATCACTTTCGTCGTCATCAAAAACCACCTTCACTCTGAACTTCCCGGATTGAGGCTCAATAATAGCTCCGAGGTGAAGTTTCGAAAAGCCTTTTTCCCAGAGGTCTCCATCATCACCGGTCATTATTTTTTGTCCGTCTTCTGTTTCCTGGCCAAGTTGAACAAAAATGGGGCCCTTACCTAGTTTGGGATCGATGAGATTGGAAGTTATAGTATTCATATTGAAGTCCTTAAAATGTACGACCCCGGTAGCACTTACGGTTCCCGTTGCAGCTCCGTCGTCCTGAATATAATGCCGCCAGAGAGAGCTTTCGTCTTCGTCGATCGATAGTTCTCCGTTGGAATCTTTTTTGACGGCGGCAAAAAAAACGTTCGTGTCAGTTTTTGCATCTGCCGTGCATGATCTCATTTTATTCTTTTCTTCTTCCGGATAGCTGACTGATGCAATTACCTCAAAGTCCTCCAGTATCCTCGGACAACCGTTTTGACTTTCCTGAGAGTTTGAGGTTAATGTTACATGCTCAGAAGCAAGGCTGCTGTACCTTGGGCTATACTTAAGGTATAGATAAGTTATGTCTCTAAAATCATTTTTATTGAATGATTCATCGGATTTGGCCAGAATTTTTTTCTCTACATTCCTGGGAACAATAATTTCCTGGCCAAGAGAATCAAGGGCTACACCCCCGTCCTTGAATATTATACTTACTTCTCCATTTGAGTTGTCTGTCAGTAATTTAAAATGTCGAAAACCGCATAAGAGTCCTTTACCGTGAATCAGCCTGTTAAGCAAATAGCGCTTTCTATTAAAATACTCCTGTTCGAGCTCGAAGTCCGTTACAGTCATTAGTTTTCCATAAAAGTACTTATTCCTCATGAACTGCCGCAGCGCGAATTCCTCATTTTTCTCTTCATTTTCTGACATATCCAGATCTCCTGTTAAAATAATCAAGCTCCTTTAGGAAGTAACATTGTCCGATAGAATGGGAGGTGTGCTTGTTTAAACTATTTTCAGTGGCATTAGGTCTGTCTTCTGCTCTGGGGGTCATATCCTTCCGAGGACAGGACATTAGACAAGCGGAGTTAAAGGCGGTAGTTTGGTATTTATGCCCAGGTATGTATTTCCGTCCAGGCAGAACCTGAGTTCAAGCAATTTGTACGTAGTATGGGCTGGCTTTTCTGCTTCTATGATATTTCGGATAAGTACCTTCTCGTCTTCGTCCAATTCTTCCTTAAATAAAACTAAAAAACTGAAATTACTTCTGCCAAGTTTGGTCTCATCAATCTCATTAATCACATTTTGATCTTTTTTCCAGTTTTCATTCTCAGTACTTCCTTTTGTACATTCAAATGGAAGATTTTCTATTATGATCGGCTTTTTTCCGGTGTAGAATGATATGAGATTCTCAAGCCCTGCTTTGGTACCCCTTTCCTTATACATTGAAACCGCTTGGGAAATATACTCTCTCTGTTTTGCTTCCGGAATTTCCTTCCGGTATAAACTTTCGACTCTTCCCTGTTCGACACCGATCCAGCTCCCTAACCAGTATAAGAATTCAAGAGGAGTTCCGGCTGCGTCTAACCACCTGCTTAAGTGGTCGATCGTAAAATCTATATCAAAGAAAAGGCTCTCGAAAATAGCAAGGAAACGGTCAAGAAAATCGTTGTTTGCAACGTCTTCCCTGTAAACTGAGGGGAGGTATTCAAGGTAGGATACTTTGGGAAAAAAAATCATGACTGAATAAATTTCAGGTGAGAGGTCTTCAGTCCCAATTAAAGTGATTTTGAACCAGAGGTAGCGCCCTTTTGTTTCTGTCCGGAAGATGGCATCCCTTATTTTCTCTCCCTGAATAGCTGAACTCCCAGAGAGGCCCTTTTCCCATAATACATTCTTAGGGAGCTCTTTCACTTCTTCATCAGAGATATAATAGTGGAATTCGACATTTGTCCCCTCTGGAAATTTACCCTCAAGTGTGAAGCGGTACCACCGGGTTTGCTGGACTCTGCTGTCAATAGCCTTTGAATAACAAAAACCTTTAATTTCATCAGGTTTATCTGAGCCCAGGTCCAAAGGGCCCAGGTCCAAAGGGCTATTTTCGATCAGATAGAGTGATCCTTTTAGAGTTTCGTTTCGAATGTTGGACTCTGTTTCAAGGACAACAACGTTTTTAACTTCCTCATCAAAATAGCGGGATAAGTCAAGGGATTGGATTTCTCCAAAGGCTTTGTGACTTGTAAGGATCAAATTGGTGTTCTTAATACTAATTCTATAAAAGGTATGGTTTCTCAAAAAATCCGGATCGAGATCGGCCCAGCTCTTTATATTTACAAGTTCACGTATCCTGGACTGCAGACGCAAACCCTTTTTAGTTATTTCCAGGTTTTCATTGCCGGAAGTGAATTCTTCAAAAAGGGACTTTGTATTAATAGTTATATATTTGCTTTCCTGCATATTTTGTTCTTCCTTCCTCTTCTTTCGCCTATCCTTTTACCTGTGTTTTCCGGAGGTTCTCAATATTTCTACTGAATGTTCTCCGGAATAGACTGTAGCTGTTGAAGGTATTTTCAGGTCTCCCTTATCCAACTTGACGTCTTGAGCAGAAATTTGAGCAGAAATTTCAATATTTTCCACAAAGTCTACGCCTTCTATTTCCGTTATTAACTGGTAAATTTCCGAGTGGCGAACATCTTTTCCCACAGGCCATCCCTTACCACTGACGTCCCCTTTTATCGGATGGAGAAAAAGCTCAAGTTTACCAATAACTTTCTTCCTAATTTCCGTCTCGGAAAAACCTTTAGAAATACCCAAAGTAACCTGTACTTTAACCTTGATATATTCCGGGGGAACCACACATACAAATGTTCCAAGTAGGCGGTGCTTATTAAGGTGCTTAGAAACCGCTTCTCTGAAATCTTTAGAGGGGTTGGGTGGGTTTTCGAAAGTATCAAGCGGACTGAATGGAACTACCACAACAGTTACGGTACCTTTCTCTGTGGTATTGCTGTCACCATTGAAATTTAGGATTGCCTTTGCCTGTGCCACTCTCAGGCCAGGAGTTTCCCTAGCAATATATTCAAAATCTTCAGAAGTAACTGCCCTGTACGGGACTTTCAAATCCTTGATAAAGCGTTCGAATGCTTCGTCTATGCTCTCTTCATCCTTTCCGCCGGTTGCAGGCTTAAAGTTGGATATCGAAATATCCTTTTCTGAAATATCCTTTTCTTTTACTACCCAATTGGAATTAGCCTGCAAGTTTCCACGATCCCCTCTCCCAGTTTCATATTCAAAAATCCGGATTTCAGTATCTTTGGGAGGTATTTTTCCCCATAGCCCATCCCCGAACCTGATCTCGCCTTTCGTGCTTTCCAGGGTAAAATGAAGGTCTTCGGACGTCGAAACATCAAAATCCTCAACTTCCTTCCATTCCCCCCCAAGTACCAATTTTATGCTTCCTCTGAGCACTGGGGTTTCAGGCAATTCGAATACCTGTCCAGGAAGCCCACTGCTTATTCCAAGCACCAGGTCCGTTAATCTCTTTTCCCCTCTCTCGGTCTCGTATTCAAAAACCCGGATTTCAGTATCTTTGGGAGGTATTTTTCCCTTTATCCCATCTCCGAACCTGATCTCGCCTTTCGTGCTTTCCAGGGTAAAATGAAGGTCTTTGGGCGTCGAAACATCAAAATCCTCAACTTCCTTCCATTCCTCCCCAAGTGCCAATTTTATGCTTCCTCTGAGCACGGGAGTTTCAGGCAATTCGAATACCTGTCCGGGAAGCCCACTGCTTGTCCCAAGCACAATGTCCGTTAATCTCTTTTTCTGGATCACCGGTGCCGTATTCAAGAGGATCTTTTCAATCCTGGGCGGGTATTCGTATTTGGAATCTAATAGGGTGCAACGCAACCAGAAATACTTTCCATCGCATCCATCGGATTTTTGATTATTTTCTGAAGAAGACAAAATATTGATAGAAGAACAGACCCAGCCTTCAATACTCTTGAAAAAAAGCCTTCCGCTTTTCGTGAAATTTCTGGTCCCGTCTTCGGGAATAACTTCCTTCCATGAATTTTCTTCAGAAGAGACGGATATTTCCCATTTCAGTCTTGCACTTTCGAATTCATATTCACATTCTGCTTCTTCTCCATGTTTTCCAGGATCAATAAGATCTTTTTCATAGAGATAGCACATGAAATTAAGCGATTTAAGATCAATTTCATTTTTTGCTCCGTCGGTTTTGAAACCAAGATATAGTTGACTTTTTTCCTTGAGACTCAGGCCAAAAGGTGCGAAAAAAAGGTCTGGATTTTCGTTTTGTGAGGATCTGTCAAAAATTCCATATATAGGACTGTTTTTCTGCAGCGTTGAACCTTTCTCTTGATTAGAGGCTGTTACTGAAGAAGGGCCTTTTCTCTGGTCTTTCATGAGAAACTTCTTGAAGCCATCACACTGAGATCTTGAAGTTGAAGATTGAGCCAAAGACACTGCAACTTCATTTGCAATTATCTTTTCAAGCTTGAGGTGGTTTATGACAATATCTTCAAGGAGTTCAAAATCAATTTCTTCACCATTTTTTTCCGCCAAGAAAACAGTACCTTTCTCAAGACCTTTCTCAAGACCTTTCTCAAGACCTTTCTCAAGACCTTTCTCAAGACCTTTCTCAAGACCTTTCTCAAGACTTTTCTCAAGACCTTTCTCAAGAGGAACGACATCTTTTGTCTCAAAACTGAGGTAAGCAAAATTGAGGTAAGCAATAGCCGATTGTAAGCCCCGGGGCCTGACTCCCAGGAGTTCCAGATATTTCCTGAGGTGTTCTTCGGTCACGAGATTGACTCTGTAACTGGTAATTTCAGCCAGCCAGGCGAGAAGTTCTATCAGCGTAATTCCCGGGTCAGCCGGATTATAGTTTGTCCATTCAGGAGCATAGTTGGAAATGGATCTCCTTGCTTCCTTCAGGAGCTGTTCAAATGTTCTGTTATCCAGATTTGGAACCGGCACTGTCAACTTTATTCCTCCTTTACTTCGGGAAGCTTACATTGATGGTATATTCCCCACTGCAAGGCAGAGCTAATTCACAGAAACTTTGGAGTTCTAAAGATTCAGATGATGTTTCGGAATCTTCGTTTTCGGCTTTGGTAGTGGTTATATCTATATTTTCCACACTTATTCCATTTAGATGTGATAATAGAGAACAAAAATCCAATTTTGAAGGAAACTGGCCGAAATCCCAGCCTTTTCCTTTTTTTCCCCCTTTCAGAGGATGTAAAAATTCCTCGATCTTCGTTTTCACTTTATTTTCGATTTCACTCACAGTTTCAGAGTCTGTTGAAACAAGTGAAACTGTAACGTTAACTTCGTAGTAAACAGGGCCTACAATTTTTATTGTCGCCGTGTTAGGGGCTCTCTCTTCCAGATAGGCCTGGACAATTTGCTTGATTTCGTCTGTAGGAGTGGGCCTTGGCTCCGGAAAATCTGGTACTATAACAACGGTAATCAGCCCGAGAACACTATTTCTTTCTTCGTCCATACCTGAAAGCACCTTTACCTTAGCTACTTTTTCTGAGGCTTCTCTGGCAAGGTATAAAATATCTTCTGCGGTTACTGCTCGACCTCTATGTTTGAATTTGGCCGGAGCCCATTCTAACATTTCCTCTGGACTTTCGGTTTCGGACCCCCCTTCGGAAGCAATCGGGTTATAGGCCGCATCAACATACTTTAAATTGCTGTACAATTTCGTGATCGAAAAAGCTTGCATGTTTCCGGCCACACCACCTCCTGTCCGGTAGCTGGCTTTTATATTGTTAACTCCAATCGGTGGAATCTTCCCTCGAATCCCGTTCCCGAAGATAATTGTCCCTGAATTCCTGTCCAGCAAGTAATGCCGGCTTCCCACTTTCGAATCTCCGAAGTCTTCCACTTCCTCCCACCGGACCCAGAACTCTGAAAAACCGTCTTTGTCGTCTTTTATTGCTTCGATATCCTGTGCCCTATTTGTAAGCAGAGACACTTTTTCTCTTTCCGGAAGCCAGGCTACCTCATTTACCCAAACTTCCGCATCCACTACAGGCATGTTCATAAGTTTGAATTCATGTCCTGTTTCTTTCGAGTTCGAGACGAGAACCTCATCTTCAATCGTCCTGGCCTGGAGAGCCCAAACGCAGTTGGTATACAGTCCTGAAATTCGTGGGGTTCCCAGAGTCCCTTCATCTGTGAACTGGATTCGGACCCAATATAGAGAATCTTCTGAACCGTAGAGCTGTGAGGCCTCCATCTCTTCCGGGACTACAAACTCCAGGATTCCACTTTTTGCAAGTCCTCTGGTCTCGTCAAGAAGAACCTGAAGTTCGCTCCATTTTTTTCCCCCTGTATTCTGGAGGTACTGCCACCTGAATTCAGTTGTTTCATCTGAACAGGTTTCCTCGATTTTGACGAATAGGCTTAAAGGACCTTTTACGAGTTTTGAAGTAAAACCGAAATATACTGCAGGGAATTCGGATGTCGTTTCAAAAGAAGTCATTTCAAAAGGTTTGAAGTTACCTTTCGTCTCCAGATCTATCTTCTTATCCTCAAAGGTTCGGTTATTTTTGGAAACCAGATAGTTAGGCTCCTTTCCTTCCTTGCAGCAGTAGCTGAGTGTCAGATTTTTTATTTTAGGAGGGTAAAAATTTCCGGATTCGATTACGTTCTTTTTCGAAATCACATATTCCTTCCCGTAATTCCCGTCAATGAGCCTGACCCTTATCCAGTAATTTTCCGCTCCATTGACAGCACTTGATTCCATAAGAGGCATTTCCCGGATTTTAACGCTTACATTAACAAGGAGAAGATTTTCGTCTTGTTTTTTGTCTTCTGCAGTAAAGAACTTTAAAATGCCATTTAACTCGTTTTCAGACTTCTCTTCATTTATGGAATTTTCCAAAAAATTTTCCAGTTCAAGATCCGGAAGCTTTTCTTCAGATTCTTTTTCTTCTTTCTCACTCTCTCTGGAATTCAGGCTAAAATCCATTAACTTTTTGAGGCTGCTCCAGCTCTCTCCGTTCCAGAACTCCCATGAAAGCCTGGGCTTATCTGAAATCTGTCCTGTCCTTCCTGGTGTAAGGTCAAAGTCCAGTCGAACTTCACTCCCCTGCCTTCCGAAAACCTCCTGGCAAGCTATGTAAAATGTGTCATTAAGGAGCGGTTTGTTCCCAAAAGGTTCTATCTCTTCTTCTTTCATTTCGAGTGGAATATCATTATAAAACAGAAATTCAGGCGGGATTCCTTCGGCAGACACATCCGCTTTGACAGAACCAAGACATAATTCCTTCAATTCTGAAATCGGGTTTTCTGATTTTTCGGTTACTCTGTTATCCGAAACCACTGGTACAGCCGTCTGGGAATTTTTTAAAAGGCAGCGGATCCATCTACTGTCGAGGCCGTTTATTTTTCCCGTCCCTATAATGCTCTCTGCTCTTAGAATAATCTTAGGGTTGATCGAGTTTTCACCTGAGTCTTCTAAAACCTCTACTTTTGTAAACGGGACCCATTCAATAGTATCCGTTTCTTTCTTTTCTTCCCCATTTTCAAACTTTGCATATTCCCAGCTGACTAAGCTCGTATCAGCTAACAGCTTGACAGAAACAGTTCCGGCGTCTTCAAGAGTGAAGCTGATTTTTCCTTTTCCAGTCCTGAATAATTCTTTGTCTCCGATGTAGAAAATGTGTTCCTGAAGGTTCTTATTGGAAATGCCTGAAAACAGGGTTGAAGGTTTTTTTTCATCTATATTTTCATCTATTATGGAACTATGGTCAAAGATTTCGTCTTTTTGCGGGTTTGAACTACATACAAAGCAAAGTTTGGAAGGGGTTGCTTCAATTGCTTTCTCGGTTTCGAAAAAGATATCTTCTCCTTCCGGATCTTCGGCTGTCATACAAGTCTTTTCCGGGATAACTACGTTTTCCGTGGCTCCGGAACCGAGAACAAAACAAAATACCGTTCTTGCTGGCTGGGCAGGGCTGGGGGAGAAATTCAGCTTATTGAAGAATGAAAAGAGATGTTTCCAGGGGGCATGATTTAAGTTACTGGCAATGTCCTCGGCCATGTCTGCAAAAATCCGGGAGAGAGCATTCCCAAAGTCTCCTTCTACTCCGGGTATCCATTCGGGAACATAGAACTGTGCTTTTCTCCTAATTTCCTCCATAACTGTATTTGCTGTAGTTTCAATTATTATCGGATTTTTTTCCATTGGATTCCTCCCGGACTCATTCTTTTCTTCCTCACTGGTGGACGAATAGGATTTTTGATTCTTCAACCGACCAGGCTTATACGTTAGATCCTTCTTTCAGGTAAAACGGATAAACAAGGTTGACCTGGGTATTGCTCCTCCGCACTTTGTAATCTATACTAATCAGAAGTTTTCCTTCATGGGCTTCATCTGTTAGGGTTTTAACAGTATTTACCTCAATTCGAGGTTCCCAGTCAATAAGAGCTTCGTATATGGCGTTTTCTATCATACGAAGCGTGAGTGTGTCCATCGTACTGAAGGCATATTTCTGTATGGAACAGCCGAAGTCCGGACGCATCAAACGTTCGCCTTTTGGAGTTCCCAGAATGAGCAGGATTGATTCCTGGATGTTCTCCTCATAACTTGAACTCGAGATCCCTCCATTAGCTTTTACACTTATTGGATACTTCCAACCGGTCCCGAGAAATTCCTTGTCCATCAGTCTTCACCCTATATACACAGTACCTGTTGCGACTACAGTTCCTGAAGGCAAATCCGTAGGATCATTGCATGTAAGGGCTACATCCCCACTCCTTGCTGCCATTTTTCCATTTATTTTCACTGTAGGACTCCCAATAAAAATCGTAGCTTTATTTGAAGGCTGCTTCTGGAATTGTCCTCCCTGCGGGATATGCATAGGAGTGTTTGTTGCCTTGGAATCCTTGGTCGCGGCTGGCTTTCCCATAATCTTTACATTCTGGCTGAGGTTACTATCTATTGTTCCGTTGAACGGGTGGGGAAGTGGGGTAGGAACTTGCCCGGTGGGAGAGGGGATCATAACTATATGGATATCAATTCCAACAATTTTGTCTCCTTGCTTGGCTGCTGGCATTCCCATATTTCTAACTCCTGAATTGATCTGTTAAGTAAAAATTTTTGATAAAATTGAGTGGGTTTTATGAGTGAAATTTAGTGGTTTTCTTTGAATGAAATTTAGTGGTTTTCTTTAGTGTGATTCATTTAATTGAAATCTGGGCGGATTAGTTTCCATTCAGTTGATATTCAGTTGATATTCACCATTGAGCCCTTGATTTTCATTGTAGCTGAAGCTTTCAGGTCCATTTCGGATGATGCTTCGATTTTTGCCGAGGTCGAAGATTTTATTTCAATTTCTTTGGCTTTGATGGCAATTTTTCCCTTGGATGCAGAGAGCTCGATATCTCCTCCAGATTCCAGGGAAATTTTATTATTAGCTGAATCGATGGTGATTTTATTTCCTTTTGTTTTGTCTATGATCTCAATTTTTTCTTCTCCGCTTTTGTCATTGATTTTTATCGTGTGCCCACTTCGGGTTTTAATCATCTTGATATTATTCTCCCCATCACTGTTTTTTTCCGGGGGCTTGTCTTTCCCATTCCAGAGGGCTCCGATTATGTAAGGATAGTTTACATCTCCCTGCTCGAAAGCCACAAGAACCTCGTCGTTCACTTCCGGGTAAAAGACTATACCTCTGTCATTTCCACTCATCAGAGTAGCAAGTCTTGCCCAGGCTGTTCCTGCTTCATCTCCCATCCAGGGGAATTTTATTTTAATCCTGCCTCTTTCTTCCGAATCCTTGTTATCTACAACAAGAGCCACTACAACTCCATTGAAGTTCGAGCCTTCATCTACTCTAAAGTTCAGGAGTTCTTTCGGTACCATAGCTATCAAAGACACCCCCTTAGACCAAGAGTAGTAGTGTACCCCTCATTCCCTACCATATGTGTCGCTCTTTCGATGTAGTAGACGCCAATGAAACGTTTTTCCACCTTTTCGATCATTACTGTCATTCCGGGATACAGTTCAGGTTTTCCAATGCATTCAAGTTCGGCTTCAATGAATCTTCGGTTTCTCCGTTTCAATTCGGCAACAGCCATTTTTTCTGCTTCCTCTTTACTACGTACGACTTTATCTCCAAGAATCATTTTAATGTTTTTAAATTTCTTCGCGGCATTTGTAAATTCCTTGATCCTTACTCCGCTCTTAACAGTATCCAGAGTAGCTTTCCCTGAAACCATTTTTTTATTTTTCACATCCCATGAGTTAAATGTTATTTCACTTACCACAACCGTATCATTCATCGTGGGACGAAAGTTTATAATATCCCAATTTTCTCCGAGTGTTATCTGTGCGTCCAAGGTATCTCCCGGTTTTCGAAAATAAAGAAAGCTTTCCCGGACAAAGGACTCGAACCCTGTTTTTCCTGAAATCCTTTTCAAAAATGCAAAGTCACTCTCCCCAGGAAACCTTATGATATTTTCGTAAGTAACAGACGAATCATCCACTTTGCCTGTCAGTTTATTGTTTGTTGCTATCTCAGTAACGATGTCCGAGTATTTCTTGTCGTTATATATGGAGCCTGCCGAATACTTTTTCTTTAGGTCATAGGCAAGGTCGTATCCTCTCAGTTCCACAGTAGCTCCATATTCTTCACCTTCGTTTATTTCTATGGATCTGATCCGGCCTGTAAAAGAGTGAAGCTTGTTTTTCGGATCGGAGACATAACCGATGGCAATTTTCACCATATTTCCTGGTTCGATATCGGCGTCCTCGGACCATCTAATTTTTTTTTCACTCAGGTCCTTTGAATTGTTGAGTGAGATTCTGAACATGCTTGGATCTTCGAGTTCCTCTTCGAGTTCCAGGTGAGTTATATCCTCCGGCGGGATATCTTTCAGGATCTTTTTGCTTTCATCCATCAATTTGATTTCAATTGAAGCAACGAAAGTTTCACTCTCTGAATCCTGAGCTGCGTATTTCGTCATATTCTTTTACTCCAGTGGAGGAATGATGATTTTGGTTCCAGGTTCAAGAAATCTCGGATTCTTTATCTTATTCAGCTCAGCGATGGATCTCCATAGTGTGGCGTCTCCGTAGGCCTTGCTAGCAATTAACCAGAGGCTATCTCCCCTCTGCGTAATATGCACCTTCGTTTTGTCAGGGGACTGGATATTTATTTCACGTTCATTGAGCTTTAATTTATATTCTTTAAAAGTTACGTCAAGCGTGGCCCTTACCGGTATTCCGTCATCCAGGAACATAGTAAACCTTTTTGTAATACTTTCCAGTGTACAGATGAAAGGTTCTTTTGAATCCATACCCCAGATAAATTTTAATGGAGGTGGAGAGTGGAGGTCGGGATCGATTTCTATGAGTTTTTCGATCTCATGTGTATATTTCCTTACGTCCTCTTTAGACTCGTAAGTATCATAAAAAAGTTTAATTGAGAGTGTTCCCGAACTACCTCCAGCATACTGAGTTCGAGAGCTTTCCAGATTGTTCTTTTTATGTTCAGGATATCTAGCGGTCTTTCTCATGCTGTATTCTGTAGGATAGTAGAGAACTTCGATAATGCCTCTATTTTCATCTTTATACTTTCCACAAATTACCTCGATAAGCGCTTTTTTTGGTTTCTCCCCTCTCAGAAGACTCCCCTCCTTTCAACTTCAATTTTCAACCTGCGGTTTATTATCTGCATAACTTTTTCAGATATATGCTCAATATCCATAACCTGTCCGGTTTTTCTATCCTCTTGTTGCAAGTGAGACTCAAAGTGATCTGCTACTGATTCCTTAGTTTCAAAAGCAATTTTCTCAATTCTTTTTACTTCGTCTAGCAGAGTTTGCGGATTCCTGTAGACGAGATCTTCACTTCCGGTTTTGTGCATACTTCCCACCGCATACATCAGATCGGAAATTTCTTTTCCGGAAGTTTCAGAGACATCAACACCGTATGTTTTGTCTGTTCCTGTTTTCATAAACGCAAAATAGGTGTTCTGCGGCCTGATAAACAGGTGAGACTTTGCGGTCTTATCTAAGTTCCGGAAGCTTTTAAATTCGAATAGGAACCTTCCGGGCATGTCCTTCCTTTTTTCCTGTTTGTTACCGGGTGTAAAGGCAGAAATGAAATTTTTCCACTTAATTTCCGGTGTAAAATTAGGCCTGGCTGAAAACTCAGATTCAGAGAAAATTCCCTGTAATGTACGTAACTCTGCTGGAATAATCATATTATTTACCTGCTGACTTCTTTTTTCCGGCGTATTCAATGAACTTCTCAACAAAAAATTTCCAACAGAGTTTTCCTTTTTTCCGCCTCGGAAGTACAGATTAATCCTTGTCGTTTTCCTGGAAAGAATTTCTTGACCGGTTATCTTCTGTTCCTCATTAAGATATGAAACGGAAGTCATTTTATGCTCCAGCCCCCCTTTATTCAGGCTTCCAGGTTCGGTCTTCAACCAAACCCCAGATTTTCTAGCAAAAACAGAATTTTGGGAAGTTCTGAAAGAAGCATACTTCGACAGGTTGAATAGCGGAATTCCGAATAGTGGAATTACTTTTTTCTCCGAGGCTATGCCATCAGTTTTGGATAACGAAGTAAGCAAAGGACCGAAGGACTTGTCTGAAAGGAGTCCATTTGATGAGAGCTTGCTCTCAATAATGAGTTTCTGCACCTTACTTAATATTGTGAAACCTGAAGGTGAAGATGTGATTTTTAAATATTCAAGCATATGCTTTTTGGGGAGTAGCATGGAAGTTCCAGTTCCCGGAGGTAACAGTAATAAACCGGAAAGTGCCAGGCCAGTTTGTTTTTTTAAAAGACCATTATTTAAGATTTCAGAGAAATTTTGCATTTTCTTTTGAATGTAACTATTTATTGTCAGGTAATTAATTGTCTCTGTCTTCAGGTTAAGTAACCGGTTTATAAAAGAATTCAGAGGGAAAATTTTTTCGTAATAGAATGGGACTGCAGGGTAGTTTTGTGTATGGGTTGCCGAATAGTCAATTTCTCCTGTAGCCGGATGTACAACTGCGTTAGCTGATGTAAAATAGAGTGGGGAGCTTTGTTGAGAACTGAAAGTATAGGCTTTGTGCAGGCCGGATACTGGGACTGCAGTTTTATTGAATGTGAAGACCTGCTTACTGCTATAAAGCAGGGCTTCTGCCCTTTTAGATCTGTAAGTGCTTGTTTCTGGAGATTTCAGGAATACAGGCTGACTAATTGTATTCAGCCGTTTGCTTCCTGCGATAGAATAGTGTCTTTTCCTTTTCAGCTCTCTTAGTTCTCTTAGTTCTCTTAGTTCCCTTAGCTCTCTTAGTTCTCTTAGTTCCCTTAGCTCTCTTAGTTCTCTTAGTTTCCTTAGCTCTCTTAGTTCTCTTAGTTCTCTTAGTTCTCTTAGTTCTCTTAGTTCTCTTAGCTCCCTCATCTTTACTATTTTTATTATATTGCTATGATTTTGCTTATTAGCTATATAATTCTCAGCAGCGAAAGAACCTGATAGATAATAACTGGTTCTCGAGTAATCAGTCGAAGGAGCAACTTTACCTGTGGTTTTCGGGACTTTAAGGATTCTCAGAATCTCGGAAAATTTACGAATTCCCGTATAATTGAGTACCCTGGAGGCAAAATGGAGGGGTGAATATGCTTTCTCAACGCCCGAGGAATAAACCGCTTTATAATTAAATATGTATTCTTTTCTCATTTCAGGTTTCAAAGCCACCAATTTCTTGAATGTTCTGGCAGTAATGAAACCCGGTACTTGAACTGCTAACTGTTCAGGGGTGTGAGTTGCTGCATTATTATAATACCGGATGACCGGAATTTTCCAGAGAGAGGCCGGGTTTCCAATTTCAATCGTCGATGTACTGAATGATATCGGGACTTCCGGAAGCTTAAATGCTTTTCGGAGCAGGACATGCAGGTAATGGTAATTGTTTTTCTGTATACTATTTTCCGAAGAGTCAATTGAGTATGTTTCATTTATGTGAGTCAGTTTATTTCCGGCGAACAGAGTTTCCAGGCTTTTGAAGACAGGAATTAATGCCCGGCTGATTGTCTTAATTCTCAAATGAGAATAGGGAATAAGAAATTCGCTTTCCAGTTTAAGTGTTTCCTGCTGATTAAGTTGTAAGGCTTTTGTACTACCTGAAGTGTGGAAAAACTGCGGATTAAGTTGTAAGGCTTTTGTACTGTCTAAAGTGTGGAAAAACTGCGGATTAAGTTGTAAGGCTTTTGTACTGCCTGAAATGGGGGAAAACTGTGGATTAAATTGTAAAGTTTTTGTACTGTCTGAAGTGTGGAAAAACTGCGGATTAAGTTGTAAGGTTTTTGTACTGCCTGAAATGGGGGAAAACTGCGGATTAAGTTGTAAGGTTTTTGTACTGCCTGAAATGGGGGAAAACTGCGGATTAAATTGTAAAGTTTTTGTACTGCCTGAAATGGGGGAAAACTGCGGATTAAATTGTAAAGTTTTTGTACTGCCTGAAATATGGAAAAAACGCGGATTAAGTTGTAAGGTTTTTGTACTACCTGAAATGGGGGAAAACTGCAAATTAAGTTGCAAGTCTTTTGTACTGCCTGAAGTGTGGAAAAACTGCGGATTAAGCTGTAAAATTTTTGTACTATCTAAAGTGTGGAAAAAACGCTGATTGAGCTGTAAGGTTTTTGTACTGCCTGAAATGGGGGAAAACTGCGGATTAAATTGTAAAGTTTTTGTACTGCCTGAAGTGAGGGAAATATGCTGATTGAATGGGAAAACAGTTACAATGTTTTTTGAGAAAGCTGTTAACCAATCAAACGCATGAGTTTTCGTGTGTCTTGAACTCTTTGTTTCAGCACTACGCAGGGAATTCAATTTTAGAACAGAATGCATCAGAACAGACTGCAGATATTCGGTCTGCTTCTTAATTGGAGGAATGAGAACCCTTTCATAAATTCCAGCCCTTACCTCATTTTTTGCCTCCGGATATTGCTGAAAAACATCAGTAAGATATGCTGTAAATGTTTTTTCGGACCTGTTGTAACCCGGATATCTTTTACTTTTATGCTCCCATGATGTGCTGGCAGACTCACGGTTTTCAGCTGCAGCATTCGGATTTTCATTTTTGCTGAATGGCAGCGGACTTCCTATTAAGGTAAACAACCCGAGGGATGGACGGGAGTAAAGTTCAGGAAAGCCTGGCATGTCTCTCTGTAAAAATACTTTTTTAAAAGTAAGCAGGTTTTTACTGAGTCTTTCTGGAGTCTTTTTTCCGGCAATTTCTTTTTTTATTGAAAGCATTTTGCCTGCCGAAAACGGCGGTATGCTCTCCTTTTTAGAGAATTGGAATGTACCTGTCTTCTGCTCATTAATAATACTCAAGCCCATTACAGTGATTTCAGGGCCGGCTGAAGATTTCTGATAGAGGAAAAGGACATGTTTTTCCAGAAAATTGCGGACCCGATTCGGATATACACTTTTTTCATGTGTATGTTCGTATAGTTTCGAACCAAAAATCTTGGATTTTAGAGGAAAAAACGAGCTTCCATACTGTTTTTCTTTCGAGAAGTATAAGGGAAAATTCTTGCAGAGTAAGGTATTGTGAAAATCAAATTTGATGCTAAAGAAAAGATGGATCTTTTTTTGACCTGATGATCTAAAATCCTGCTTGAAAAACAGGTTTGGAAAGTATGATTTCCTCATTATCCTGCCATATTTTTTCACTATTTTTTCATGAAATTTTTGGTTGGGGAAGGAAATCAAATTGTCTCACCTGTGTTCCAAATTACCGAAGTTTTCATCTAAGTTTTCACTTTCTAATCTAAATTTTCATTTTCCATCTAAATTTTCACTTTTTAATTTAAGTTTTCATTTTTCCATCTAAATTTTCATTTTCTATCTAAACTTTCACTTTACGTAATAGATCCCCTGGTGAGCCAATTCGATACTTTCTATGGCTATAGTATTGCTGTCGGCTTTCAGTGTAGGTCCTGTCCATTTTATCGGATAGGCGTTCAGAAAGAACCATCGCTTTTTTTCATTTCCTGACGAATCCATTAAAACGACTGTCACATCTTTCCTAGAAATTACCCCATCAATCACTTCTTTATACCAGTCCCACAAGTCATAGGAATCAGTAATTCCTCTCTTTAGAACCAGAGGCTGGTGTTTAATTCCCTTTGGAAAAGTGTGCACAAAATTATTAACTCCTCCTTCTCGATAAGCCTCTGTCTCCATTTCGACCTGAAGCCCACCAACTTCAGAAAAACTGGCTATACTAATACTTTCAATTTCAACAAGAAATCTGAACGAAGGATAGGGATCATTCCGATTGGGCAATGGACATCATCTCTCATTTCATCTCTGTTTATTTTCACATGTTGTTTATCCCTGGCCTGTGATCATATCAGCCTTTTGTCTGTGCTGTCACACTTCCAGGATGCTTCTCTGCTTTTCTCCGCTCAGGCTCTTGTTTATTCGGGAAATTTCATCACACCAGCGCTGTCTCTCCCTGTGTTCCAGATTCATTATCTCTTCATAAGACCAGTGGAAATAGTAGGCAATGAAGGCTACCTCCTCGTAAATTCTGCCAAGGGGGTAGCCGCTTATTCCCCCTGGGAATATGGTTCTACTTCAAAAATGTGTTCACATTTAGGGCAGGTCACCTTGATGTTTGGATTGCCATTATCGTTGACTCTGTTGTAAAAATCCTGCAGGTATGCAAAATCCGAAGCAAAGAGACCTTCGATAATTTTCGTATCGATTACTGGCAAATCCCCAAGTTTTATTATTACTCTAGAAAGCAGAATTACGGTCAGGTATGGAGGATTTGCCTGCACTCTCGGGTCTTTCATCGGCAAAATCTCATCTGCAGCCGTTGCAAGCCTCATGATGCCTTTTCTATGCAGGTTACCTTCGTCGTCCACATAACCTTTGGGGAGGGTAAACTCAAATTCCGTCTGAAATGTCATTCATCTATCTCCTGATAAGAAAACTAATTTTGAAAAATTAATATGAAAGAGAAACTGAAAAGTTTCTCCTATCAGGATGCCCTTGTAAAGCCCTCATGGACAATTTCGAGTGTTTCTATTGCGACCTCATTGGCTTTGGAACTGAAATCCGCAGGTTTGTATTTTGTCGGCCATGCCTGTACGATGTTCCACCTGGCTTTATCTGCCCCGGTTTCGTCGATCAGGATGATGGACATATTCTTTCTTTGGGCGGCTGCTCCTTTATCTATGACAGCCTGTCTCCATTTGTAAAGATCCAATGAATCCGTTATTCCCCACTTCAAGGTAATGTTTCCATATTTTGTAAGCCCTGAAAGTTTTCTAAATATGGGAGGCTCGTTTCCTTCCCTGTATTCAACGGGATCAGTCGTTGTGTCCGCAAAAGTACATTCGCTGAATCCAGCCTGTTTAATGCCGTCAATCTCAATCCTGAATCTGAACTGCCTGTAAGGATCTACTCTATCTGCCATGTTTTATTCTCCTTTGTAAAAAGTCCGGTCCTAATTTATCCAGAAATCTCATAGGATTTACCATATTGCTCCTAAAGATTACTGCCCAGTAATTATTCAGTAGACGCAGAACCTCCCTGCCACTGAGCTATCCTGAAGATCACAAATTCTGCAGGTTTTACGGGTGCGATGCCTATGATACAAATTAACCTGCCGTTGTCTATATCGTCCTGCGTCATTGTGCTCCGGTCACATTTTACGAAAAAAGCTTCCTCAGGAGTTGTTCCCATAAGGGCCCCGTTTCTCCAGACGCCTGTCAGGAACTGAGTTATTGTCGCCTTTACCCTTCCCCAGAGGCGTTCATCATTAGGCTCAAACACAACCCACTGGGTTCCTTTTTCTATGGACGCTTCTATATAAATGAAGAGACGGCGTACGTTAATATACTTCCAGAGTGTGTTGGAAGAAAGTGTGCGGGCTCCCCATACGAGAATTCCCCTGCCGGAAAATGCCCTTATGACATTTACGCCCCTCGGGTTCAAAACGTCCTGCTCTCCCTTCATGATCTGGAACTGAAGGTCCGAGGCTCCCTTAACTATTTCGTTTGCAGGGGCTTTGTGCACTCCCCTTTCAGTATCACTGCGAGAATAAATGCCTGCAATATACCCTCCTGGAGGCATAGACTGCAGCAATCCTGTATCTGGGTTGATAACCTTTATCCAGGGACAATAGAATGCTGCATGGTCTGTAGGCCTGGAACCCTCAGGGCTATTACTTCCCGGGTAAAAAGTAGAATATGTTGGAGTATTTGGGGCATCGAGAATTGCAAAACGGTACCTGAGGTTTTCACAGTGGTCGATCAGTTTGCCCACAAGTCCAGAGACGTCATAAGCGCTGGGGGAATAGATGATTGAAATATCCTCAATTTCTTCGAAAGCATTCAGTCCTGTTTTTTCTCCAGCAGTAGATATCCCCTCAAAGTCACCTACTATTAACTTTGGATCTGAATCTGTGCCTCCTTCCAGATGTATATCATTATCATCTGGTGTAGCTTTCCGATAATCATTGTCGATCGATATTATTACGTGTGGTGAAGATTTCCCCTCGATCTGAAGATCATCCATCGACATATTATCATATATTACAGTCTCTCCATCTGGCAGGTCTACTTCCAGCTTGATTTTACCACTGCCTCCGCTTCCCTTTGTAAGAACTATGGAGATTCCGTTTTGGTCTGCTCCTTTTTTAACAGCAGTCACTGTTATTATCTTGTTTTCATATTCTGCCAAAGTTGAGTCAAGTTTGTCAATAGACTTCAGCATTATTTTAGATTGATTATCATCATCTCCCCCTTGTAATGGAACTTTACTTCCTTCAGGAGGAGCAGCCATATGATCATCAGGAAGAATATCTATAGTTATTTTCTGCGACTTACTCTTGACCTCATCTTTAAGTGTTGGCGTAATATCATATACTTCTGGAGAACCGTCTCCGGAATCAACTGTTAGTTTCTTGTCCTTGGAGAACTTTAAGCTGATCTTGTTTCCACCTTTTCCTTCGTCTTTAGCTTCCACTGTCATTATCTTATTTGCATAATCTGTCAAAGATGAGTCAAGTTCATCAATAGATCTCAGCGTTAAGCTAGCTTTTTTAGCTTCGGATCCCCCATCAGTACCTTTTGTCAAGAATGAAGCTAACTCAGTTGGAGCTTTGTCTGTTGTTTTTGGGGGAGATATTATTATCAAATTTGAGATCCCATTGATGGTTTTCTCAAAATAATCGGGGGATTTTTCGTCTAGCGATATATTGAATGTTTCAAGAACACTCGGAGGAAAATCCTTTAGAATTGTGCCTATATTGGTGTCTATCATATAATTATCATTAATGGAGGGTGCTGATTTCCAATACAACACAATCAGCTTATCTCCATCCATATTGGAGGAGAACTTTAAGGCAACCCTATTTCCCCATTCCCCTTCTCCAACAGCATCTACCTTTAGGAAATGATCTTTATCTATTTTCAGATCTAAGTGGGCTGGATTGGCGGCCACCCCTGTATTTTTGACTATTCTGGCTATATAACAGCGGTTTCCTCCATTATTAAAAAACCCTTCTACTGCACCTGGAAGATATTTATTAGTTCCGAAGTAACCTCCATAAACGCGCTGAAACTGCAACCAGCTGGTGACCAAGCGAGGGGTCGTTGGACCCCTTTCGGTTTCTCCCAGGAACCCTGCGGTACTCGTTGAAACTCCTTCAATTGGCCTTGCACCAATCTCGAATTCTTCCATGTATACGCCCGGGGAAAGATATTCTGGCATATTATAGTCTCCATCTTTTAAATTATCAAAATCCGGAATTGCCGGATCTCCTGACAATATTAATTTGTTTTTATACTTATTCTAAGTTTTTTTTATATATAAGAATATTTTGATATAATACCCCATATAATTTATATATATCTCGAATTAGTTATACCTGTTAAAAATAAAGAGTTGCTGACATTGAATTCTTCTAAATAGCCACTAATAAATAAACATAAAATCAAAAAATTAAGGAAAAATATCTCCTGATCTCAGATGGACGAGTTTGAAGTACCTGAAATATCCTCATGAGAATAAGTAAACCTACTATATCCACCTATTTTCGGGAAGTATTTTGCTATATAAATATGAAAATCTAAATAAGTATTTATAATATGTAAAGATTCCGTGAAACTATTTAAAATATTTATATATAAAATTGTCCGAAATAATTACTCTCGTAATCTCTAATTTTTTCCTTTTTGTTAGGAGAAAAAGCTTTTGACTCATCTATCTGACTCATTCTTCCATAATTATGCCTCATAAAATGTGCCTTATAAAATATGGATTTTGGAGTTCAAATTTTAAAACTGTTATAATGAGATATGATAACTGTGCCTTAAAACTACCTTTAAGATCTCTGAGCAAAATGAGAAATAAAGAGTAATCAACGAGGAGTACCAATTTTTCAGTGGTGTTCAGGGAATTGGAATGATCCCGACGTATGTGCTCTGACTTTCTTCTATCGATACAGGAATTTTTTTATCAATTCCTTCACCTATGATCTCAAGTTCAACGTCAACTTTTCCATTAAAAGGCCCCCTGAAATAAAGGACAAATTCCCCTTTTTCGTCAGGCTTCTCCAGGATTTCACAGACTGTGATTTTTGATATTGCCTTTACTGTTACGCCTGCCGGAAGTCCTGTCTCTACAGCAAGCAAACCTCTTATAAGCGTTGCACTGTCCGGAAAAGGATACAAGGGCTTCGGCTTGAGAGGTACTTCAACAACCGGTTCCTTTGAGCCGGAATAAAAAGAAGTATCGACAACTCTTTCCTCTGAAAAATAAAGTTCGGATTCCACTCTTAACGTATACACACCTTCTGGAAGGCCAGAAAAGGTATAATATCCGCTCAGGTTTTTCACAGCTTTTATGTTTTCGTCTCTCATACTTACTCTGACCTCTCCGAGGGGTTCTTTTTGCGTATAGTCATCGATAAGCCATACTGCAAAGGAAAGACTAAAAAAAGAAGGGCCGGAAAAAACATATCCTTCCCCATTTTTTCCTTTCGTGTGAACTGTATACGATTCGATATAAGTCATTAACTTTTTCCTCCCTCACCATGTTTGTTTTTTGGGCCGCTCGTAACCCTCCGGATTTTCTTTTCGCGGGAAGATTCGATTTTCACCGGTGTTACCAGATAACATACCGAAGGCCGGAAGCTTTTGTCCTTGAAAGTGCTCCAGATCTTGGTCATGTCATCAAGGCTCAATGGAGTGATCATCACATGCAGTACAGTGTCAGATGCAGAAAGGCTCCCTTTCAGAACCGAGCCTGTGAGAACAGGGTTATCGTGCAGTACCTGCACGGCTCTTCCGAGGATGCTGTGCTCATCTTCGGTCCTTTCGGTCCTGTCCTGAATACCTGGAGAAGGATATGAGGTAAGCATGTAATAGAGGTCTACGGCAAGGGGAGGAGCTTTGAGAACTGACGATCCTATTTTTTCCATTTCTTGATTTTTCAGGTGGATATTTTCTTCGACATGGTAGAGAAAGAGAGAGAGGCGGATGTTATCCTTACCTTCGATTTCTCCGGGGGACACAAGGGCTATCGAATCTGCAGGTATAAGATCCTGCATGTTTCCCCTCAGAAGTTCTACAAGAGTTTCCCCAACATTAGCTATCGCCGTATCTGACATCTTCATGTCTCCTGCTAATATAATTTAATAGCAGATTCTTTACCCATTTCTTCCTAATTTATCTTCCTAATTTATCTTCCTAATTTATCTTCCTAATTTATCTTCCTAATTTATCTTCCTAATTTATCTTCCTAATTTATCTTTACCATTATTTTCATCTTACCAGTTCGTAATAAGCCCCAAAATCAGCAGGGGTGCAGATTTTGCCCATTTTCTGGAATTCTCGTTTCAGAGCCCTCAGGATTTCTTTCATACCTATAACTCCGGAATCGTCCGCAGCCAGGACTGCAGAAAGCAGGGCAATATTTTTTATGTTTCCGCCTGTGAGCTTGAATTTAGAAAGGAAATTGAAATCCACATCTTCCCCTATCCTTACTTTTTCAGGGAACATGCCGGTCCAGATCTCTTTTCTTGAGTTTTCATCAGGAATTGGAAATTCCACAGCAAACTGCAGCCTCCTCAGAAAGGCGTCGTCAAGGTTCCTTTTATAATTGCTTGCAAGGATGATTATCCCTTCGTGCTCTTCCATCTGCTGGAGAAGGTAGTTTACCTCAATATTTGCATAGCGGTCATGGGAATCATTAACCTCGGAACGCTTCCCGAAAAGGGCATCGGCTTCGTCAAAGAAAAGAATTGCATTGCCTATCACGGCTTCCCCGAAGATCTTTTTCAAATTCTTCTCGGTTTCCCCGATGTATTTGCTCACGATACCTGAAATATCAATTTTGTAGAGGTCGAGCCCCACCTCTCCAGCGATAATCTCGGCAGCCAGCGTCTTACCTGTGCCTGAGGGGCCTGCAAAAAGAATATTCAATCCTTTCCCAAGCGAAAGTTTTTTATCAAATCCCCATTCGGAATAAACGGTTTCTTTATGCCTGACAAAGGCACAGATCTCCTCAAGTTGTTCTTTTACCGGCGCAGCAAGCACAATATCCTTCCATTTCCGCCGGGGGTTGATTTTTCGGGCAAGGGAATTTAATTTTAAGCTGGAACGATTCCTACAGGCTCTATAAAGGTCTTCTTTGGTAATAACTGCCTTATCTCGTCCCCGCGACACGGCAAATCCCTGCGCAGTCGATACCACATCTCTAATCTGGCCGCCGCTTAGTTTGAATCTTGAAGCAAGGTCTTCTATATCTGCTTCTCCAACTCTATTTTCATGGTTTTCCAAACACAACTTCCAGAGCTGTTTCCGCTCCGCAAAAGCAGGTAGGGGAAAAACACAGCTTATAAAAGTATTGTTTCTCAGGGCACTTCCGGGTTCCCACAATTGGCCAGCGGATAAGAATACAGATCCTGGAAAAGAGTCCAATGCCCTGACTAGACTAAAAAGGCCTGACCCGGAAAAGCCAGACATTGAAAAATTAGAATCCGATAAACCTGAGTCAGAAGTGCCGTAACCTGGGTCAAAACTTGAAAGGCCTGAATCCAAATCCTGTCCCTGTTGATTGCGCCCCCATAAGGCATCAAAATTTTCAATGAAAACAGCCCCTTCCTGGAGAAGAGCTTCGCGTAAAATAAGATTTAGAGCCTCAGCTTCCGCGCCTTTTGGAAAGGCTCCGGCATCTGCCAGGAGCAAATTTACCCTAAGTTCTTTACAGCAAGCCTCAGCCGCAAGCTTTTTTCCTGTTCCCGATGGTCCGTAAAAGAAAAACATGAGCCTGGAATCTTCCTCAGTTCTCCGTTTTACCGCTTCAAACAGGCAATTTTTCTGGTCATCCGGGACGATAAGATTGTCAAAAGACCTCACAGGCTTTAACAGCGTTGAAAAGCGGGTAATTTTCGGGTCGATTTCATCCGAGTTCAGTAAAAAAGCCGATATCCTCTCATCCAGTTTGATAAATCTTGACAACAGGGGAGGATTTGCATCAACACTGTCCCCGATAAGAGAAATAAACCTGTTTCCTAGCAGAGGGGCAGAAGGGGAAAAGTATTCCCTTGCCTCAAGTTTTTCCTCAAGGCCGGCACAAAGAAGATCAAGTATCATTCTCACTGATGGCTGTTTTTTTGTTAAATCGTTTTGCAGGTAGGCGTACAGCTTTGCAAAGCGTCCATCAAGTTCCGGGGCGAGCGCTATTAAAAGGACATCCGTCTCAAAAGGTGTCAGGGAAAAGAGTTCCGATAGGGTGTGCAGCCTTAACTCAATCCCCTTTTTCAGGCTCTCAGCTTTTTTCCTGCTGACCGCTCTCTCCAAGGCCTCAATTTCCTCCGATTTCAACCCCTGTGCCTCGCAGGCTCCAGAATTGCAGCATACAGCCTGTAGAATCGAGTTTGCTTCAGCCTCTAATATGAACATGCCTGGAAAGTCTTGTCTGTCCTTTCCACCCTCAGATCGAGTTTTTTTAAGGAAGAGCCGGATAAGCATCCCTATACGTGCCAGTTCTTCCTGAAGGTGTTCGGTACTGGTTCGGTAGAATTTATTGGGTAGAAAGAGAGTCTGCATGTTTCCTTTCAACTTCGAATTCTTCTTATATAGGACTTATGCAGTTGAACTGAAAAATCAACAGCATCAGACCATCAATTGTTTAAAATGTAACTTTAATTCACAGGTCCTATTATAGTTCTTGTTTATTTAATTCACAGATCCTATTATAGTTCTTGTTTATCGTAAATTCAGAGAAATTCTCATAATTTATGAAGTTCATTCTCAGCATCAAGGATTTTTACGTTAAATTCCATTCGAAAAATGAAATCCTGAATAGTAGGATTTTAACATAGTTTGAATATATTATTATTTTTAATGAACTGAGGTTTTGCCATTTTTCACATAATCCCTTATTTCCGCTAATATTTAATAGCATAGCTTATTTCTTGAAAAATTTATATAACAGTTACTTAAAATCCATTTTTAGAACTTAACTCGTATTCAAAGGCATTTTGAAGTATTATTTTAGAGGCTTAAAAAGTAATTTTATGCCAAAATACGTGATTTTGATAGATTTTTTAGATTTTAGAGCATTTTTATCAATTTTGGCAGAGCCTCATCTCTATTTCTATTCCTGATTTTCTTCTGTGCTCAGATAGGGCCTGTTCACGGGGCAATGAACAGGACAGTTCCTGGCGAAGAGAGTGAGAATAGAATAATTACTGATTTTTTCTCAGACCATGACATTAGCGATGCAACTTTCAGGTTTGAAGAATCCTATGAAAATGTATCCCTTGTTTTTACCCTGAGCTCGGGAAAAGAAGTCCTGAAATCTGAAACCTTTCACCTTGGTTCGGTAAATAACGAACAGAAAAGTCCGGAGCGCACTGACAATCTGCGGGATAGCCCTCGGGATTTTTGCAGTTATAGTTATGGGCGCCATGTCTGAAAATTTTCATCAGAACTTTGAGCGTTCCATGATTGTGACCAGCGACAAGATTCGGGTCTTTGCCGAAAGCGGAGTCTTCGGAGGGGGGCTTACGGACGATAAGGTAAACGATGTCCTGCGGGTAGCCGGAGTAAAAGATGCTTATGGGCTTTTAATGACCACTTTTGATGAGGATAAGCTGGGAATGACGGGCAAACAGATCCTTGGAGTCCCTCCTGAAAAATCCAGCGTTGCCCTATACCCTGTGGAGCTGAAGGCAGGTCGTTTTCTCAATCCTGGTGACTCTTACAGTGTGGTGGTCGGGAACAACATCAAAAGAGAATACGGACTAGAGATAGGAAGCAAATTCGAAATCCACGACAAATATTTTACCGTTGTCGGAATCCTTGATTATACCGGCTCTATTTTTGACAACGCAGTGATTATTCCTCTTGAAACTGCCCAGGACCTTTACAGCGTGGGGAATTCGGTATCCTATATTTTTGCAGTGCCTGACGAGAGAGTGGACGCAGAAATGCTTTCCAAGCGTATCGAGTTAAGTGTAAAAGGCACAAGCACCCTTTCTCCGGGAGAACTTGAGGTGCAGGCAGAACAGTCCTTTATGATTTTCAGCGTGATAACGATCAGTTCCGGACTCCTTGCAGCAATCATAGGCGGGCTCTGCGTGATGAATACGATGCTGATGTCCGTTGCAGAGAGGACGAGAGAATTCGGGATTTTGAAAGCCATTGGCGCAGAAACGCGTGACATCCTGCTCCTGACGCTCGGAGAAGCTTCATTGATGGGCCTTTTAGGTGGAATCCTTGGGATTATTGTTGGCGTCGGAGCCGTCGAGATTATGAATTCTTGGCTTGAAACGACAAGGATAGTGCTTTTCCTGATAACTCCCAGGCTGCTTATAATTGCAATGCTTTTTGCTCTGTTGATAGGGGCTCTTTCAGGACTTTATCCGGCTTACAGAGCTTCGAAGATGAGTCCTATGGAGGCTTTGAAGCATGCGTGAGGTTAGCGGATAACGGGCGATCCAACGATCACCGTTTCTTCATCCAACCAGTTCGTTGCCATATCCGGACCGAGCAGGCATAAAATATGTAGATGGTTATCCATCAAGCTAAAGCCGCAAACAAAAACTGCGGAGTTGGCACCAGAAATCCCAGCCGATCTTCAATCCATTGTTTGCAATGCTCAAAGCCTTCTCCTCACAGAAACGCTCTCGGTCCACATCACGAAATGCCGTGGAAATAACACGTCAAGTTGGCATCCACTACTGCCTACGAGCAATCGTCACCGTATCGACCTCCTCCGAAAGATTGAACTAAGCCGAAATATTCACAATTATCTCCAGCTTGTCAATAGATTATGCCTGTCCTTTTAGTTTCTATGAAGGAGGCAGGGTAATTGGAGGATGGTGAACATTCAATTTTTGATGGAGCAGGGCAAAACGCCCTGTCTCCTCTTTGTTGTGCTTGGATATTGAGGGGGTAAATTCTGGAAATATCCTTGACATTCAAGACAGTCGCCTCTACCGCAATTACCGCAGAGCCCCCGACAATTAAAAATGTACATACTTGATAAGCCCATATTTGGAGCTATAAAGGGTCACAGATACAATGTCGCCGGCGGCAATATTTCCAGGAACCAATATCTCTTTCTGCTCAGGGAATCGATTCTTAAAATTCCTTTTCTGGAGCAGATATGCGATATCGATATAGTTGGTCAACTGGAATTTGTACAGAACACCGAATTTGTTGTAACCGTCGTCCATTGCCCATTCTATGGCTTGCTGCTTATCCCGTGTTGTAGACACCATGCCGTTCTTGTCGACGCTCGAATGAGTATGTTGAACAACGCCGTAAAATGAGATGTCTTTGTTTCCTTGAGCGGAGACATCCTGAACTTTGTAATTATCCAGAAAATCCTTTTTCACTCCGCGTCCATCACCGCGATACACAGTTACCATCGGTTTCTGTTGCTTCAGGTAGTACTTAAAGAACCTTTCATCCGCTTCTGTTATTTGACCAAGACTATTTCGCTCATCTGAAATACTCTTTCGATCGAAATCTTCCGCTCCCTGTTCTCTTTCTCTCAGATCCTTCAAAGTTAAAGTTATCACATTTTTGCCGTCGCCACTCAGATGGTACCATTTAAGACGTCTTTTCAATATGCGCAAGGTAACAGAGTTTAGGCCCTTTGCTACTATGGAGTTGCTCTTCAGAAAAAACATATCGAGTTTGGGAAGATAGCTATCCATGCGGTTATAAAGGTATTGCATATTTGATAGGTACTTGTTGTCGGCACCATATTTCGTAAGAGATTCGAAAATTTTCTGGATCTCGGTTTTATCTTTATTATATTTGTCTGTCTCATATTTGAGGACGGCGGATACCACATTTATCTGCTCCGCTTCACTGAGTGGCCTGCACTGAATGACGTGATCGGAACAAGTGGCCCGTGGATCAGAACTCCAGAGGAGCATTTGTGGCATCGGATCTGCGACAATCTTCCCTTGGATGGGCGACGACGAGCACTCACTGCTGTGAGCTCCTAGGGCTGAGGAAGACAGCAGACTGCTGATGGGAATGTTCTCGATGGATGCCACCTGAGTTAGCTGCTGAACAAACTCGGAGTCCGGCGGCGTCTCAGGTACTTTGGTCTGCACGAGTCCAAAGGGACCGGACCCAGCCTGGTCCATCGGCGCAGGATCCAGCTCCCCAAGATGACAATAGGAAACATTAACGAGGTCTACCGGGCTCCCGTGCTGGGAAGACTGGAAAGGGGATGCAGATCTTTTCCTCCGCTGCAAAGATATTGAGCTCGTCACGACTTGATCGCCACGAGTCTTTTGTAGGGCTTTCACCCCCATCAAATCCGCTTCATGCTCTAGCCCCTCGTCATCATTGACCGGAACTCCGTACTTCAACTGCATCGTAGGTTTTACTCTACCCTGCGCCTGCTGGACGACGTGCCATGCTTCATGAGGTAAATGCCTTTCCTGCCCCGGAGCCACATGAATATTTGTTCCCTGAGTATATGCCAACGCCCCTACGTCAGCAGGTTTCGACGAGTTATAATGCACCCTCACATCACTCATATCAATTCCCGACAAACTCTCCACGCCAGCCTTGAGGTTGTCCGGCATCCCGGTATTGTTCTCCCTCTTTGTCTGAAGTGGTTCTTCTTCCTCAGGGATTTCCTGACGCTGAACTATCCCGATCATTTTTCCTTGAAGAGGTTCCTCTTCCTCTAGAATCTCCTGCCTCTGCACAATAGGAGTTGCAGAACACGAAGGGCAGGCTATATCAGGCTTGTTTTCAAACTTGCCTTGAAGTGGTTTTTCTTCCTCTGGAATCTCTTGGCGTTGGATGGGTTCTTTAAATCTTCCTTGAAGCGGTTCTTCTTCCTCAGGTATCTCTTGACGTTGGATTGTCTCAATCATCTTGCCCTGAAGCGGTTCTTCCTCTTCTGGAATTTCTTGGCGTTGAATAGGCTCTGCAAACTTACCTTGTAAAGGTTCTTCTTCCTCTGGGATCTCTTGCCTCTGCACGCATGAAGGACATGTTTCTTCTTCTGGGATTTCCTGCCTCTGAACTGTTGCCTGTTGAGCTGAGGAAGAGTTTACAATACCTGATAGCAACTGTGCAACAGCCCTGTTTCCGATAGTACGCTGAAGCTGCATCACATCAGCGCGAGTAAGAGATTTTGGATTGATTTTAGCACGCTGGATGATAGAATAAGGATTAGATAAGGGCGTCTGGATTACGGGAGTCGCTTGCTTTTGAAAAATAGTATTCGTTTTTTTGGATTGCTGGATTTGCTGGTGCTCGGGCATGGGTAACGTCTCTGTGGAAGTTGGATGAATAACTAAAGAATACTTCAAAAAAATTGATGATATATGACTTCGTTACAGTATAAAAACGTTCCATGTTTGTTGAAAATCTTTTGATTGAGAATTATGGCTTTGAAAGGATTCCTAATCAAGCTAGCGAAGCTCCAGTTAATTTTTGATTCAGTCGATGCTTGATAGAGTTTGATCATCGCGAGCAATAGCTCGCAATGTTCGAGAAAATGTAGTTTACATGTATTTGGCTGAAAACCTACAACCGGATTTTAGAACAATAAGTGACTTCAGAAAAGATAATGAAAAATTGATTACAGAACTGTTCAAAAACACAGTTAAAGCAGCTAAAGATCTTGGTGTAATAGGTCTTGAGCAGTTAAGCATTGACGGATCCATATTAATTTAGTGTGCACTGCAGCTAATTTAAGGAAAATATGGATTTACTCAAATAAAAACGAGACCATTGGAAAGAAAATTGGAAATAGATGGAATTTTTCATTTTAAAAATTGAGTCACCACAAGAAATAGATAACAAATTTGTATAAAGAAAAAATTCTAACCTATCAACATACTATTTTATTTCATTACTATCAGTAATTGTCGGACAGCCTATTAAGGATGGAGTATTCGTGACCCTCTGCGCTCCCGTAGTAATAAATCCTTAACCGATGACCAATGGTGGAATATTCGCAAATTTGTTTGATTTTAAAAAATTACTTCTCGTGCCCTTATTGCAGCATGAACAAACATACGTTAACCTTCCAATCCCTGACCAGAGGTTGCCCAGCCAAAAACTATATAATTAGGCAATACCTAACTAACTATCCAGATCCAGCATGACAGAGAAAAAAGAGCATTTGTTATTAGTCTTTGAAAATCTGATCAAAATCAAAAGCGAATGCTCCTGTGATATCCTCTCTCAATGCGGGTTATCGGATATCACTATAAAACAGATTGGGTATCTGAAGATTATCGATGAACATGGGGACGTGACTTTTAGCAGGCTTGCTAAGATCACCCGAAACTCAAAGCCGACCATCACAGAGATGGTAAACAAATTCGTAAAAATGGACTGCGTGTACAAA